>Ga0335394_10000532_pt1 | contig 40945 bp, 25 predicted proteins | sample MAT03_FD_205741 | JGI IMG/M metagenome (GOLD analysis project Ga0335394, IMG submission 205741) | Freshwater microbial communities from Lake Fryxell liftoff mats and glacier meltwater in Antarctica - MAT-03 (spades assembly) (version 2) ... | reverse complement strand
CTACGTCGTCTCGCGCGGCGTCGGCGGCCGTGGTGCTCCGAACGAAGTCCCCGCCGCCGGCCCCGCCACGAACCCGGACGCGGAGCAGCGCGAGGCGACCACCAACGGCCCGCTCGGCGGCGACGAGAGCGAGGCGAACCGCGTGTTCGAGGCGGCCAAAGGGTCGGTCGTGAACGTGGACACCGTCTTGCAGAAGCGCGACCGCATCAGCGACCGCCTCCAGGAGCAGCAGACCGGGACCGGCTCCGGGTTCGTGTGGGACGCCGAGGGGCGCGTCGTCACCAACTTCCACGTCGTGCAGGACGTGCTGCGGCGGCCCGGCATGGCGATCCGCGTCGTGCTCGCCGACCGCAGCGCACACGAGGCTCGGCTCGTCGGCACCGCGCCGGACGTGGACCTGGCGGTGGTGAAGATCGACCCTGGCGCGCTAAAGGGGAAACTCGTGCCGCTCGGGCTCGCCACGTCGGGCGACCTGAAGGTCGGACAGCGCGTCTACGCCATCGGCAACCCGTTCGGCCTGAGCCTGACGCTGACCGACGGCATCGTCAGCGCACTGGACCGCACGATTGAAGCGCCGACGACAGCGCCGATCAACGGGGCGGTGCAACACACGGCGCCGATCAACCCCGGCAACAGCGGCGGCCCGCTCCTGAACCGCGCCGGCAAGCTGGTGGGGGTGAACACGTCGATCGCCACGCCGACCGGCACCAACGTCGGCATCGGCTTCGCCATCCCGGCCGACGCGGTGAATCAGGTGGTGACCGACATCATCCGCACGGGTCGGAGCCAGGCGCCGGACCTGGGCGTGCGTCTGTACGAGGAGAAGAAGCTGCGGCGGGCCGGTTACGACACCGGCGTGATGGTGGCGGACGTGGTGCCGAACGGCCCCGCCGCCCGCGCGGGCATCCACGGCATCGGCCGCACCGGCACCGGCCGCGTCATCCCCGGTGACATTATCATCGGCGTCAACGACGAGCGGATCGACGGCACCACCGACTTCCAGCGGGTCGTGGGGGGTCTGCGGCCCGGCGACCGGGTGCGGGTGCGCTTCCTCCGCGACGACGCGGAGCAGGAAGTGACGCTGGTGCTACAAGGAGTTTGACATCCCGAGCCGGCCCCGTAAGGGGTCGGAGCCTCTCGCACGCGGTAGGCTCCGACCCCTTACGGGGTCGGCTCTGGAGCTCGTGCCACACTTCTCTACGTTGCCCATTCCACCCAATCGACGCAATTCTGACCGCGGCTCCGATAATTTCCTCGCACCCGCTTGACGCCGTCCGTGCGATTCCTAACATCCCTGCGCCGCAAATACCGGCGACATCCTCTTCCACCCGCCGCGGGCGGGTTCCACCACGGGCCGAGTCGAGTCATGCAGAGCAGCTTCCTGGCCGAACCGGACTTCATCGAGGAACTGCGGATGCGGCGCTGGGCGCGGGAGAATTACGTCCCCACCGGTGAGCGCGACCGCGCCTGGCATCCGATCATCCTGGAGGAGATGCGCCGCAAGGACGGGGAGGTCAGCGAGGCCGTGCTGGTCGGCTAGCCCACCTCCCCGGGCGGCGCGGCGCCGCCGCGCCCCCAGGGAGTAGCGAATGGGCTTCTACAACGGCCGGGTCACGTTCCTCCGCTTCCAGGTGGACGGCCCGGCCCCGCGGCTGTTCGACGCCGAACACCTCGACCGCCTCGCCGACCGTGCCGCCGGCCGCCAGCGCCTCGCCGCCGCCGACGGCGTCGAGGTCGGCTGGACCGCCGGCGACCACGTCCTCGACACCGACTTCGCCCTCGACAAGAACGTCATCAACGACACCCTCCACTTCGAGCTCCGGGTGGACGTGGACAAGCTCCCCCCCGACATGATGCGGGCCTATACCGCAATCGAGCTCAAAGCCCTGAGCAAGAACAACCCGAGCGGCATCGCCAGCGCCCGCCAGAAGCGCGAGGCGAAGGAGGCCGCGCGCGATCGGCTCGAGGACGAGGCGAAGGACGGCCGCTACCGGAAGCGGAAGTGCTTTCCCGTGCTGTGGGACCGGCTGTCGAACGAGGTGCTGTTCGGGGCCACGTCGCTGACGCAGGTGGACCGGCTGTGCAGCCTGTTCGACCAGACGTTCCAGCGCAAGCTGGAGTGCGTCACCGCCGGCCGCCGGGCGTACCACCTGGCCGAACTCCACAACCGCACCCGGCTGGTGGACGACAGCGCCCCCAGCGCCTTCGTCCCCGGCACCGGCCCGACCGACGTGGCGTGGATCGCCGACGAGAGCAGCCGCGACTTCCTCGGCAACGAGTTCCTGCTGTGGCTCTGGTACCACACTGATGTCGAGTCCGACACGATCACCCTCGCCGACGACTCGGAGGCGACGGTGATGATCGCGCGGACCCTGACGCTGGAGTGCCCGCGCGGCCAGACCGGGCACGAGACGATCAGCCACGAGGGGCCGACGCGGCTCCCCGAGGCGCGGCGCGCCATCCAGAGCGGGAAGCTGCCGCGCAAGTGCGGCCTCACGCTGGTCCGCCACGACCAGCAATACGAGCTGGCGATCCACGCCGAGACGCTGGCCGTCAGCAGCGCCAAGATCCCGCCGCCGCCCGAGGACGTGACCGACGCCCGCGCCAAACTCGACGAGCGGGCGTCGCAACTGCGGGCGCTGGTGGAGACGCTGGACCTGGTGTACGACGCGTTCGGCGCGCGGCGGTTCGGCAAGGAGTGGGAGACGGACCTACCCGGTATTCAGCGGTGGCTGAAGCGAGAAGAGCGCAAGGCGGCGTGACGGCCGCGCTTCCGCTTGACCCGCGACGACGGGCGGGGGTATGGTCCCCGCCCCGACCGCAGAACCGCCGCCCGGGGAGGGGCGACCGGATGAATGACACGTCGAACCCGTGGCGCGGCCGCCGGGTGCTGGTCACCGGCTGCACCGGGTTTCTGGGGGCGGCGGTGGTTCGCGAGCTGCTCGGCCGCGGGGCCGAGGTGGTCGGCCTCGTCCGCGACCGCGTCGCCGCTTCGGAGTTCACCCGGCACCGCCTCACCGGCAAGGTTCACGTCGTGAACGGCCGGGCGGAAGACCTGTTCCGCGTCCACTCGGCGCTGGCCGTCCACGAGGCGTGGGCGGTGTTCGACCTCACACCCGCCGACGCCGCCCGCGCCACCGCCACGGTGCTGGACGCCACCCGCCGCTACGACAGCCGCGTCCCCGTGGTGCTTGCGCGACCCGAGGGTATGGCGGTCGCGCCGCCCGCGGGTCAGCCGGTGGGGGTGGCGCGTTTCGGGGCGCTGTTCGGCCCCGGCGACCGCGACCCCGACCACGTCGTGCCGGCGACGCTCGCGGCACTGCTGACCGGCGAGCGCGGTCTCACGAGCGACGGGCCGGCGCGCGACTTCGTGGACGTGCGCGACGCGGCCCGCGGGTGCGTGATGCTCGCCGAGACGCTGTTGGTCGAACCCGGCGCCCGGGTCGTGGAGCACGCCTTCCGGTCCGGCTGGGAGCGGACCGACCGCGAGATGGCGGCCGCGGTCCGAGACGTGTTCGCCGGCCGCGGCGTTCTCGGCACCTTGCTCCCACCCGACTCCCTCGGTTGGGCGCCGGCGGCGGGGCTCGCGGACGCGCTGGCGGAAACGGTGGCGTGGTGCCGCGACGACGTCCGCACGCGGTCGTTCGGCCCGCGGCCGGTTCAGCGCGTCGCCGCTTAACGGGAGGGCGCCCGATGTCCGCCGCCGACCTCGTTCGCGTCTACGGGCTGAAGCCGGACGACCTCGTCGTCCACGCCGGGGCCGGCGGCGTCGAGGTGCTGCGCGAACTGCGCGAGTATGGCTGTCGGGTGCTGCGGCTCGACCCGGACGCGGTCGGGTGGGACGGCGACATCGACACGCTGCGGGTCGCGCGGACTCCGCCGGTGGAACGGCTGGTGCGCGAGCGGTACGGGCCGGCGGCGCTGTGGCTCGCGGCGGAGAGCGTGCAGCCGGCGAGCCGGGCGGCGTGAGCCGCCGGGTAATGGGAACGTCACCCGCCACCTGACGGCGGTCGGCTCGCCCTGCTCAGCGCCAGCGGAACAGCCGGAACGCCAGCAGAAAACTGACCACACCCCACGCCGTCAGGATCGCCAGTGGGCGCACCGCCGCTTCCCACCCGGCACCGTCGTTCATCACGTCCCGCAGCCCGTCGTTGAGCGCCGTCAGCGGCAACAGTCGAATCACCGGCTGCATCGCCTCCGGGAACCGGTCGGACGAGAAGAACACGCCCGAGAACAGGTACATCGGCAGCATCACGCCGTTCATCAGGCCGGACACCGTCTCGATCGTCTCCGCGCGCGACGCCACCAACAGGCCGACGCCGGCGAACGCCGCGCCGCCGAACAGCACTAGCACGGCGAACGCTGTCGGGTCGCCGCGGAGGCGGATGTCGAAGACGAAGTACGCGAACGTCAGCAGCAGCGCGATCTCGATCAGCGTGAAGATCAGCCGGCTGAACAGGAGCGAGAGAAGAAAGTCGGTGCGGCGCATCGGCGTGGCGAGGAACCGCTTCAGCAGCTTGCGGACGCGCATGTCCACGACGACGAAGCCGACGCCCCACAGGCCGCCGCCCATCAGGTTGATGCCGAGCAGGCCGGGGATAAGGAAGTCGATGTACCGCCCGCCGGGCTCGGTGAGCGTGACCTCCGTCGGCGGAGTGTACCCCCCGACGCGCCGCCGCATCTGGGCCGAGTCGGCCACGGTGCGGGCCATGTCGCACTCGGGCCGGTTCGGTTCGTACAGGTAGGTCGGTGCCTCGTTCGGGTCACGCCCCGGGGTCACCACCAGGTCGGTCTTGGCAGTCCGCAGCCGGTTGCGGGTCGTGGCCTCGTCGCCGGTCGTGAGCTGCACGCGGGAGTCCGTCAGCAGAACGACCGACATGGCCTCCGCCTGGGTGGGGCCGCCGGGGCCGTCGGTGCGCACATCAACGCGGACCTTGTCGGCGGGGCGGTCGCGGAACGCGGCGCCGAGGATGAGCGCCATCCCGAGTGGGAAGCCGTACACCCAGAACACCGCCGCGGGGCGACGGAAGAACTCGCGCAGCCGGGCCAGCGTCAGTTGCCAGAGCGGGGACATGGGCCAGGTTCCCGTGGTCACTTGAAGTCGCGCTCGAGCGGGAAGCCCGGGGACGGCCGTCCCCGGGCTTTGCCCACGTACTATCCCGAGTCGCGCAGGTGGCGACCGGTCAGCGTGACGAACACGTCTTCGAGCGTGGCCGTGCGCGTGGTCAGTCCGGCGAGGCGGACGCCGTTGCCGCGCAGCAGGTCCATCAGGGGCGGGATCGTCGCGGCCGGGTCGGCGACTGTCAGTCGGAACCCGCCCGCCTCCTCGCGTACCGCCTGCACCGCCGGCAGCCGGCCGCACTCGGCGTGAACCGTCGGGGGCAACTCGCCGTCCACACTGAACTCGACGACGTGTTCGCCGCCGAGCCGGGCGATCAACTCGCGCGGCGTGCCGAGCGCGATCGACTTCCCGTGGTCGATGACGGCGACGCGGTCGCACAGCCGTTCGGCCTCGTCCATGTAGTGCGTGGTGAGGACGACGGTCCGCCCGCGAGCGCGGAAGTCGCGGATCACGTCCCACAGCTGCCGCCGCGACTGCGGGTCGAGGCCGGTCGTCGGCTCGTCGAGGAAGAGCAACTCCGGGTCGCCGACGAGCGCGGCCGCGACCGCCAGCCGCTGCTTCTGCCCGCCCGACAGTTTCTCGACGTGGGCGCCCGCCTTCTCCTCCAGCGACACGCGGCTGATGGCGTCGTCCGGGGTGATGCCGCTCGGGTAGAAGGAGCGGAACAGGGCGACCGTCTCGCGGACGGTGAGCTTGTCGGCGAGGCGCGTTTCCTGAAGCGAAATGCCGATCCGCCGGCGGATGGCGGCGCCGTCGCGGTTCCACGTCAGGCCGAGGATTTCGACTTCGCCGGTGGTGGCGTCGAGGAGGCCTTCGGTGATTTCGAGCGTGGTGGTCTTGCCGGCGCCGTTGGGGCCGAGGAGGCCGAAGCACTCGCCGGCGGGGATGTCGAGGTCGAGCCCGCGCACGGCCTCGACGGGGGGCTTGCCGGAGTACGTCTTTACGAGGCCGCGGCAACGGATGGCGAGTGGCATTGGGGAAGTGTACGGGGCGCCGGTCGGCCGGAGGCGAACGAAACCGATTCACGATCGGGCCGAACTTCATCATTTCCACACGCCAGCCACCAGTCGTTCTTAACACCCCAACCCCAGACTAGCACGGTAACCGATTGGACCAGGACGCCCGCGTCCCATCCCCGTGCCGAGTAGACGCCCATGTCGCATCGCCCTCCCACCCGCCGCGGGTTCACGCTCATCGAGTTGTTGGTCGTCATCGCCATCATCGCCATCCTGATCGGGCTGCTCCTCCCCGCCGTCCAGAAGGTCCGGGAGGCGGCGGCGCGAGCCACCTGCCAGAACAACCTGAAGCAGTTCGGGCTCGCGCTCCACAACTTCGCCGGGAACAACAACAACAAGTTCCCCGCCAGTCGGATCACCGTCGGCGGCGTCTCCAAGTTCCGGTCGTGGACCCCGATCGCGCTGGCGTACGTGGAGCAGGACAACGTCGGCCGGCTGTGGAACGACGCGATTAAGTGGAACACCGGGACGAACCTCACGACTTCGGCCACGACGTTCAAGCTCTTCGTCTGCCCGTCCGTGCCGTCCCGCGCCGCCGCGACGAACGGCATCGCCCCGGGCGACTACGGCGCGGTGAACGCCATCCGCCGCCGGTTCTACACCGCCAACGGGGTGCCGAACTTCCCGATCGCGGGCTCCGCCGCCGGCGACGAGGCCATCGGAGCTCTCCGGAAGGAGTTCGAAACCCCGGTGCTTGCGGTCACCGACGGGCTCTCGAACACGTTCCTGATCGCCGAGGACGCCGGCCGGCCGAGCCTGTTCCAGAAGGGGAAGAACACCGGCGGCACGACCGCCGACGGATGGGGGTGGGCCGACCCGGACTGCGGGTTCAGCGTGGACGGCGTGCAGGCCGACCTCGTGACCACCGGCGGCACGTGTTTCATCAACTGCACCAACGACAGCGAGTTCTACGCCTTCCACACCGGCGGGATCAACGTGTGCCTGGGCGACGGGTCGGTCCGGTTCATCCGCGAGAGCATTCCCGCGGCCAACCTCGCCGCCCTGGTCACCGCTCAGGCCGGCGACATCGTCACGCTGGACTGACCGCATTACCCCCCGGAAACGCCCGTGACCCGCCGCCTTGCCCTGTGCGCCCTCCTGGCCGTCGCCCCCGGTCCGGCCCGCGCCGACGTGACACTCGTCGGCGTCGGCACGATCCCCGGAACGGCGAGCGACCTGTCCGGGCTCCGGGGCAAAACGTCTGACGGCACCCCCCACGACCGCCTCGGCGGGCTCGGGTCGGCCGTCGCCTACACGGGCCGCGGCACCGAGTACGTCCTCGTTTCCGACCGCGGGCCGAAGGACGGAGCCAGCGACTTCGCCTGCCGCTACCACCGCATGGACGTGCGCGTCACCCCCGGCGGCGCCACACCGGTGGCTCTCAAGCTGACCGCCACGACGCTCCTGACCGACAATCGCGGCCGGCGCTTCATCGGCTCCCTCGACGCCTTCCAACACCCCGACCCGGAGCGCAACCTGCGGCTCGACCCGGAGGGGGTCCGCGTTGGCCGACGGGGCGAGCTGTACGTCGCCGACGAGTACGGCCCGGTGATCTACGAGTTCGACCCGGCCGGCCGGCGGCGGCGGAGCATTCCCGTCCCCGCCCACTACCGGGCGCCGCGGCCGGGCCGGTCGCCGGCCGACGAGCTCCCGCCGCACGCTGTCGTCGGCCGCCAGCCGAACCGCGGGATGGAGGGGCTCGCCATCTCCCCGGACGGCACGCGGCTGATCGGCATCATGCAGGGGCCGCTCCTCCAGGACGGGGCGCTGAACGAAAAGAATGAGCGTGTCGGGTTAAACGTCCGCGTTCTGGAACTGGACCTGAAGACCGGCCGGCCGCGGGAGTTCGTGTACCGGCTGGCCGACCCCTCGCACGGCGTCAGCGAAATCGTGGCGGTGAACGACCATCAGTTCCTGGTGCTGGAGCGCGACGGGAAGTTGGGAGCGGACGCCGCGTTCAAGCGGGTCTACCTGATCGACCTGACCGGGGCGACGGACGTGACCGGGCTCGCCGCGCTTCCCGGCCGCGCGCTCCCGGCTGGCGTGGCGCCGGCGGCGAAGGTGCTGTTCCTGGACCTACTCGACCCGCGGTTCGGGGTGGCGGGGGCCGCGTGCCCGGAGAAGTTCGAGGGGCTGGCGTTCGGCCCCGATCTGCGGGACGGAAGGCGGCTCCTCATGGTCACAGCGGACAACGACTTCGTCGCGGATCAGCCGCTGCGGGTGTACGCCTTTGCCGTGGACCGGTCCGACCTGCCGGGGTTCGTTGCACCCGGCCTCTGAGCGCGGATCAGGATTCCGCCGTCGGCGCCGGCTTCTCGCGCAACTTCGATTCAATTAGCACCTTCAGTACGAGGCTCGCCAGCGCCAGCAGCGTCAGCGCCGACGCCAGCGCGAACGCGGCCGGGATGCCGTCGCGGCTCGGCGTTTCGAACAGCTTCTGGACGTGGAGCGGAATCGTGTCGGTCTCGCCGCCGGTGCGGCCGGACACCACGTATACCGCCCCGAACTCGCCCATCGCCCGGGCGTTGCACAGGATTACGCCGTACAGCAGCCCCCACTTTACGTTCGGCAGCGTCACCCGCCAGAACAACTGCCAGCCGCTCGCGCCCAGGCTCCGCGCCGCCAACTCCTCTTCCGGGCCGCCTGCCTCCATCACCGGGATCAGTTCCCGCGCCACGAACGGGAACGTCACGAACGCCGTCGCCAGCACGATCGCCGGCGGGGCGAAGATCACGCGGAAGCCGTATTCCCGCAACCCGTCGCCGAGCAACGTGCCGGTGCCGAACAGGAACACGAACGAGAGCCCGGCCACCACCGGCGACACCGAGAACGGCAGGTCGATGAGCGTGGTGAGGAGGGTGCGGCCGGGGAAGCGGAAGCGGGCGATCAGCCACGCCGCGGCGACGCCGAACACCACGTTCATCGCAACCGCCAGTGGGGCGACAACGAACGTCAGGAACACGGCGTGGCGCGATTCCGGCGTGCCGATCAGGTTCCGCCAGTAGGCGACGACGCCGTCGGCCAGCGCGAATTGAAACACGGCCGCCAGCGGCACCGCCACCAGCCCACCGACGATCAGGTACGTGAGGCCGACGAGCGTATACCGGACGAACCACGGGTCGGTCCGCGGCCGGGGCGGGGCGGAGGGCGCGTCATGCGGCATGGCGCTGAGTCCACCGTTCGAGCAGGTTCACCACCGCGAGGAGGGCGAACGAGATGAGCAGCAACACCAGCGCCACCGCCGCCGCGTCCGCGAACCGACCGGATTCGAGCCGGGCGACGACCAGCGACGGGGCGATGAGCGGCTCCCCCGGCTGCGCCTTGTAGATGAACACGACCGAGCCGTACTCGCCGAGCCCGCGAGCGAGCGCCAGCGCGAACCCGGTCAGCGCCGGCGGCAGGAGCGTCGGGAGCAGCACGCGGCGGAACGTCTCCCAGCGCGTCGCCCCGAGCACGGCGGCGGCCTCCTCGGCTTCCGCGTCCAGGTCGGCGAGCACCGGCTGCACCGCCCGCACGACGAACGGGAAGCCGGTGAACACCAGCACCACGACGATGCCGAGCTGCGTGTAAGCGACCTCGACGCCGAGCGGGATGAGGTGCCGGCCGAGCCAGCCGTCGGCCGAGTAGAGGGTCGCGTACACCAGCCCGGCAACGGCCGTCGGCAGCGCCAGCGGCACGTCCACGAGTGCGTCTACGATCCGCTTCAGTGGGAACTCGTACCGCACCAGCGACCACGCGACGACGACGCCGAGTACGACGTTCACCGCGGCGGCGGCGGTGGCGGTCGTGGCGGTGAGGCGGTACGCCGCGCGGGCTTCGGGGCTCCAGGCGGCGGCGGCGAACTCGGCCGGGCCGAGCCCGGACGCCTGCCACCCGATCGCGGCAAGCGGGATGAGGACGAGGAGGCTCAGGTACGTCACCGTGTACCCGAGCGATAGCCCGAACCCGGGCAGCGCCCGCCGGCTGACCCGACTCATGCCGCGTCCCCGCGACACGCGACCGCCTGCCCGCCCACAACTTCCCGGAGCTCGCGCCACAGCGCGAGCTCCAGGTCGGTGAACGGGCCGGCGATGCCGTGCCGCAGCGCCACCTCGTAGGCGCGGCGCGCCAGGTCGGCGGCGAACGCTTCGGCGGCGGGTGTCAGGGGAAGATCGGCGGTCGGGGCGCGTCGGGTGGCCACCACGGGGGGATCCTCTCGGGGCGAAGGGGTCACTTCTTCCCGGCGTACATCCGATCGAACTCCGCGCCGGGTGCGAAGTACGTCGTGTGCACCTCGTCCCAGGTGCCCGAGGGAACTAGCGAGGTCGCTGGCCGCATGTTCATGTCCGGGAACCGGTCCCGGTAGCGGGCCGCGACCCGCGGGTCGGTCGGCCGGTGGTGGTGCTTCGCGATGATCTCCTGCGCCGGCTCCGTGTACAGGAACCGCAGGTACGCTTCCGCGGTCTCCCGGGTGCCGCGGCGGTCGGCCGTGCGCTCCACGACCGTGACGTGCGGCTCGGCCAGCACGCTCAACGTTCGACCACCCGCGATGGGGTATACGACTTCGAGATCGCCCCCGGACTCCTCGACTTCGAGCCGGGCCTCGTTCTCCCAGGTCAGGTGAACGTCGCCGCGGCGAGCCTTCACGAACGTCAGCGTGGCGGCGCGGGCGGCACTGTCGAGGCCCGGCGTCCGGGTGTACACGCCGCGGGTAAACTCGCGGGCCTGTTCCGTGGTGCCGCCGGTCCAGACCACCGAGCCCCACAGGGCCAGGAAGCTCCACTTGCCGTTGCCCGATGTCCGCGGGTCCGGCGTGACCGCCGACACGTCCGGCCGCCCCAGGTCGGCCCATCCGTGGACGCCCTTCGGGTTGCCGCGACGCACCACGAACACGATGGTGGACACGTACGGCAGCGAGCGGTTCGGGAGTTTCTGTTCCCACCCCGCGTCCAGGAGCCCGGCCTTGCGCACGAGGTCGGTGTCGGGGAACATCGCAAGCGTGAGAACGTCGGCCTCCAGCCCCTTCGTGACGAGTTGCGCCTGGCTCGCCGAGCCGCCGTGCGACATGCGGACGTGTGCCGTCACGCCCTTCGTTTCCGCGTAGTCGCGGACGAAAGCGGTGTTCATCTCGGCCCAGAGTTCCCGCGTCGGGTCGCAGGCCACGTTGAGCAGGTCAGTGGATTCGTGAAACCCCGACGACACCACCCACGCCGCCGCCGCAACGAGGTACGCACCACCGGCGGCGAGCAGGAGCTTCGTCCACACAGCGACCGCGTCCTCCGATAGTTTACCATTCGCGTCGCGGAAGTAGTGTATGCTGTCGGTCGGCCGGATCAAGGGGGTAAAGTGAAAAGCCCGGGGACGGCCGTCCCCGGGCTTTCGTCGTTGGCACAACTCGTCTCTTACACCAACTCGGGCATCGGCACGCCGTCGGCGAGGTGCTGCGGCCGGCCGGTCGGGTCGTTCACCATGTGCGTCATCGGGTTCAGGCCGAGGTTGTGGTACAGCGTGGCGAACACCTCGCCGAACGTCGTCGGCCGGGCGGTCGCGAACTCGCCGAGGCGGTTCGTCGCGCCGATCACCTGACCCGTCTTCATGCCGCCGCCGGCGAGGATCGCGCAGCTGACCTGCGGCCAGTGGTCGCGGCCGCCGCCGCCGTTGATCTTCGGCGTCCGCCCGAACTCGCCCCAGGCGATCACGGTCACGTCGTCGAGCATGCCGCGGACGGACAGGTCGTCCACCAGCGCCGTCAGGCACTGGTCGAGCTTCGCCCCGTGGTCGCGAACGAGGTCGAAGTTCTTACCGTGGCTGTCCCACCGGCCGTAGCTGAGCGTGACCACCCGCACCCCGGCCTCGACGAGCCGGCGGGCCATCAGCAACTGCTCGTTCACCGTCGGGGCGCCGTCGAACTGGAACTGGTACGGCTTGCCGTCGCCGTACCGCGCCCGCAGCAGGGGGCTTTCCTTCGACACGTCGAGCGCGTCCACGAGCTTGCTGGACAGCAGCACGTCCATCGCGCGAGTGGTGTGGAGGTCGGCGGTCCGCAGCGCCCCGTCGCGTTCCAGGCCGCCGCGGAGCTGGTCGAAGCTCGTCAGCAACTCCTTGCGGCTCGGCAGCTGGTCTCGGTTGCTGCTGTTGAGCACCATGTTCGCCAGGTCCGCGCCGCGCGGCTTGAAGGCCCCGAAGGCGGTGCCGAGGAAGCCGCTCCGTCCGGGGTCGCTCCACGGGCCGTGCTGCGTCGTCTCGGCGAGGCCGACGAACGGCGGCACCGACGGATCGACACTCCCCTGCAGCCGGGCGGCGACGCTGCCGATGCCCGGCCGGCCGCCCATCGGGGCGAGCGACTCCTGCCGGTAGCCGGTGGTGGCCTGGAAGGCGTCGTGGCCGCCGCCGGCGCCGACGATGCTGCGGATGAAGGCGAACTTGTCGGCCATCGCCGCGATGCGCGGGAACGATTCGCCGATCTGGATGCCGGGGACGCGGGTGCTCATCGGGCGGAACTCGCCGCGGACCTCGGCGGGGGCGTCGGGCTTCAGATCCCACATGTCCTGGTGGGGCGGACCGCCGCCGAGGAAGATGTTGATGACGGCCTTGTGCCCGGTCCGCGACTGTCCGCCGGCCTGGGCGGCTTCGGCGCGGAGGAGGTCGGCCTGGGTGAGGGCGGTGGCGCCGAACGCGAAGGTGCCGACGCGGAGGAAGCTGCGGCGGGAGACGCCGTCGCAGAAGCGGGTACGGCCGAGGGGGATGTTCAGCATCGCGGGCGGCCCCGTGCGGGGAAGGCGGGTGGGCGGTCGGGGCGTGTCGCTCCGACCGTGATGCTAGCATACATCGGCCGTTCAGGGGCAGCAAGTCAAATCCCGGTCGGGAGTTCGTCCGGTGGTACGCCCGGGAGATGGAACAGGTAGTCGCCGTAACGCTCCTTCGTGCTGCCGGCGTCCTCCCAGCCGTAGCGGTAGGTGCCGACGTGCCACAACCGGATGGTTGTATCGGCCGTCACCGGGAACCCGGCCCGGCGGGCGCGCTCGCAAAACGAGAAGTCTTCCGACAGCGCCCACCGCCCGCCCGGCTCCGGCACGCTCATCGGCTCGAAGTACGGCACCAGGGGCGACGCGAACCGCTGGTTGCACACCGGCAGCTCGGCGTGCGTTCGCACGGCCTCGAACGCCTCGCGGCGGACGTGGGTGAAGCCGAACCCGCAATAGCGAATCTGGGCCAGCCCGGCGGCGCGCCCGAACCGCACGGCCGCCGTACGCGGTAGGAACTCGCAGGCGAACTGCCGTGGCCCCTTTTTGGGGTACAGGCCGCAGCTGAACGGCAGTCCGTGCCCGCGGAGCTTCGCCACGTCGTCCGGGTCGAAGGCCACGTCGGCGTCAATCCACATGAGCTCGGCGAAGCCCCGGGCGAGGGCGTCGGAGGCCATCTGGTTGCGGGCAGCGTCCACGGCCGAGTATCCGCGGACGCGCCAGACCGGGTGGCCGCGCCGCTCCAGTTCGCGCAGGGCGTCGTCGCACCCCGGGTCGAGCGGCCCCCCGACCGGCACGAGGACGACGCACGCGGCCGGCGGGGCGGGGTCGGGCATGGAGGCACCTCGGGACGGTCCAACACTACCGTCCGGCCCGCGGGATCGCAACCGACCACTGGCACGGCGGCCGCAGGCGGGTTAGGCTGATGACAACTCCCGGCCCTGGAGGCAGTATGCCCCGCTTCGCACTTGCGGTACTGGTCGGCATCGCCGTCGCCGCTGCGACGGCGCCCGCCCTTCCGGCACGCCCGCCCGACGCGAAGGTCGTGCTGTTCAACGGGAAAGACCTGTCCGGCTTCACCCCCTGGCTGAAGGACACGAAGGCCGCCGACCCGCGGCGCGTATTTCGCGTCACGGACGGCGTCCTCCACGTCACCGGCGACGGCTTCGGCTACCTCGCCACGAAGGGGGAGTACCGCGACTACCGCGTGCGGCTCGACTACAAGTGGGGCGCCCGCACCGACGGCGGCAAGTACGTCCGCAATTCCGGCCTCCTCCTCCACGCCACAGGCCCCGACGGCAACGCCGGCGGCACCTGGATGGCGAGCGTTGAGGTGCAGCTGGCCCAGGGCTGCGCCGGCGACCTCATCCCCATCCGCGGCAAAGACATCCCGGTGTCACTCGCGGCGGACGTGGTACTCGGTCCCGACAAGCGGCCGCGGTGGTCGGTCGGCGGCACGAAGACCGTCTTCACCGGCCGTCAGCTGTGGTGGAAGGATCACGACCCGGAGTTCAAGGAGCTTCTCGACACCCGCGGCCGCAACGACCGCGAGAGCCCCCGCGACGAGTGGACGACCGTGGAGTGCGTCTGCGAGCGCGACACGATTGCGGTGTCGATCAACGGCACGGTCGTGAACCGGGCTTACGACGTGACCCCCGCGGCCGGGAAGGTTCTGCTCCAGTGCGAAGGGTTCGAACTGTTCGTGCGCAACTACGAGATACTGCCGCTGAAAAAGTGATTGAGTGGTGCTTGCGGCCGGCCGGCCGGCGGGGCACAATGCCAAATGTCCGGCGACTCGCACCCCCGGGCGACCACTAATCCCGTCAGGCCGGACTGTCGGTGTCACCTCTCCCGCACCGGAGGACCGCAACGTGATCAAGCGGATTTGGGCCGAGCTCCCGAAGCAGCACGTCCACCTCGGTAGCTTCCTGCTGAGGGTCGGTCTCGCGGTGATCTTCATCTTCCACGGCTACCTGAAGCTCAGCCAGGAGGGCGGTCGGGCGTGGACCGAGTCCCTGGACGGCAACGTGCAAATGGCCGTGGCGTGGGGCGAGACGATTTGCGGCGTCGCCCTGCTCGTCGGACTGCTCTCCCGGCTGGCGGCCGTCGGGCTGGTTGTCATCATGGTCGGAGCCATCGTCGTCCAGACGGGACGGTACGACTTCATTTACGTCGGCGACTTCCCACGGGCGAACCCGTCGCGAATCCCGACCGGGGCGGAGTACAACTTCGCCCTCATCGTGATGTGCCTGGCGGTGGTAGCCATCGGCAGCGGGGTGTTCTCGATCGACCACTTCATCAAGCGGCGGCTGCTGGGCCGGCCGGCGGACGTGTCCCCGAGGTGACGCCGCAACCGCTCACGCTCACCATTACGGAGGGTAAGCCATGCCGGGGTCTCGTCGTCAGTTCCTGGCCGCGTCGGCGGTCGCCACGTCCGGGCTCGCCGCCGTCCACGCCGCCGGCGACGACACCCTCCGCGTCGGCCTGATCGGCTGCGGCGACCGCGGCACCGGCGCCGCCACGCAGGCGCTGCTCGCCGACCGCAACGTGAAGCTCGTGGCGATGGGCGACGCCTTCGACGACCGCCTCCGGTCGAGCCTCACGACGCTCCGCAACCGCAAAGACCTCGCCGGCAAGATCGACGTGGCCGCGGACGCCTGCTTCGTCGGCTTCGACGCCTACCGTGAGGTGATCCGCCGCTCCGACGTGGTGCTGCTGTGTACGCCGCCGCACTTCCGGCCGATCCACTTCCGGGCCGCGGTGGAGGCGGGGAAGCACGTCTTCGCCGAGAAGCCGGTGGCCGTGGACGCCCCCGGCGTGCGGCACGTCCTGCAGACCGTGGAGCTGGCGAAGCAGAAGCGGCTCTCCGTGGTGTCCGGCCTGTGCCTTCGCTACGACTTCGGCTTCCGCGAGACGGTGAAGCGCATCCACGGCGGGGCGATCGGCGACATCAGCACGCTGTTCGCCAACGACTACCGCGGCGGCCGCTGGCGGAAGCCTCGCACGGACGGCCAGACAGACATGCAGTACCACATGCGGAACTGGTACAACTTCACGTGGCTCAGTGGCGACTTCAACGTCGAGCAGCACGTCCACTTCCTCGACGTTTGCGCCTGGCTGATGAAGGACGAGTACCCGGTGCGGGCCGTCGGCATGGGCGGGCGCGTCGTCCTGAACAGCGCCGACTACGGCAACATTTACGACCACTTCTCGGTGGTCTACGAGTACCGCGGCGGCGCCCGACTGGTGAGCAACTGCCGGCAGAACCCTGGCTGCAAGAACGACATGAGCACCCACGCCGTCGGCAGCCGCGGCCGGGCGATGCTGTCGGAGCGGACGAACGGCCTGTCGCTCCACCCGGCTGACGGGAAGGACTGGTTCTACGACGGCCCGGCCAACCAGATGTACCAGACCGAGCACGACGAGCTGTTCGCCAGCATCCGCGCCGGCCGGCCGATCAACAACGGCGAGTACATGACCAGGAGCACACTCCTGGCGATCATGGGCCGGATGGCGGCTTACACCGGCCAGCAGATCACGTGGGAGCAGGCGCTGGCGTCGCGGGAAGACCTGAGCCCCGCCCGCTACGCCTGGGACCAGGCGGTCGCCGACCCGCCGGTAGCAGTGCCGGGACTGACGCGCTTCCTGTAAGTACCACATCCGGGCTGAAAGCCCACCCGCGGCAACGGGTGGGTGCTGCCCAACCCCCTCGCGCCGGCCATTGCAAGAAAAATCTTCGCGGACCGTGGCCGGCCTCTGGATGGGGCCATAGTCTGTGTGAACCGAGTTGGCGGCAACGCCCATTCGGGAACCGGTCGCGGGAGCGGCCGACGGTCTTTGGCAACGTGGTGATGCGAGGCGAGCCCGACCCGGGTTCGCGGTCGCGTCGGCTGTTTCCCGCGAGGGGGATGTCCGGCGGGGTCGCGGGAGTGGGTCGGGCGGTGAAGTGTGTGCGACGACTACAGTGGTTGGTGACCGAGGCCTTGGAGTGGTGCACTCATCCGCCACGCTGGGTTGTGGCGAGTGGAATACGCCGCCTTTTTCCTTCTGCCGGGATCGGACCCGGGGGTTGGGGCGGTGCGGCCAAGCTAGTAAGGGCGTGTGGGGGATGTCTTGGCGCCGGGAGGCTCAAGGGCGCGACAGGCTGCGAAAAGCCCGGGGGAGCCGTCAAGTGGGCTCTGATCCCGGGGTACCCGAGCTAACGGGGGGAACTGAAACATCTCATTACCCCCAGGAAGAGAAAGAAACCTCGATTCCGTCAGTAGCGGCGAGCGAACGCGGACGAGCCCAAACCGGGGGGGCGACCCCCCGGGGTTGTAGGACCACCAGTAGGACTGCGACGGGAAGCGGAACGGCGTGGAACCGCCGGCCAGAGAGGGTGAAAGCCCCGTACGTAAACCCTGAAGCAGCCGGGTGGGATCCTGAGTACGACCCAACACGTGAAAGTGGGTCCGAATCCGCGGGGACCATCCCGCAAGGCTAAATACTCCCCGGCGACCGATAGCGTAGAGTAGCGCGAGCGAACGATGGGAAGAACCCCGAAAGGGGAGGACAGTGAACCTGAAACCACACGCCTACAAGCGGTAGGAGGGCTACGCCCGTGAGGGCATGCCTGACTGCGTGCCTTTTGCATAATGATCCGGCGACTTGCCGTCGGCGGCATGGTTAAGGGCTTTTGGCCCGCAGCCGCAGGGAAACCGAGTCCCAACGGGGCGTTGGGTCGTCGGCGGCAGACGCGAAACCACGTGACCGACGCCCGGCCAGGACGAAGGTGGGGTAACACCCACTGGACGACCGAACCCACGCGAGTTGAAAATTGCGGGGATGAGCCGGGCGGGGGAGTGAAAGTCTAATCAAACGTGGAGATAGCTCGTTCTCTCCGAAATAACTTTAGGGTTAGCGTCGGGCTAGTTGGTAGTGGGGGTAGAGCGACTGATTCCGAACGGGGGCCTACCCGGCTACCCGTCGGAGCCAAACTCCGAATACCACTATACAAGGCCCGGCAGCTAGGCTCTGGGGGACAATCTCCAGGGCCGAGAGGGGAACAGCCCGGACCGCCCGCTAAGGCCCCCGAGTGGCGCTCAGTGCGTAAGGAGGTCGAACCCCTGTGACAGCCGGGATGTTGGCTTAGAAGCAGCCACCATTTAAAAAGTGCGTAATAGCTTACCGGTCGAGGGGTTCCGCGCCGATAATGAACGGGACTCAAGCGTCACGCCGAAGCGGCGGGTGTGGAGTTTACTCCACGCGGTAGGAGAGCGTTGCACGTGCGGCGAAGCGATACGGACAACGGGTCGTGGAGCGCGTGCAAGTGATTATGCCGGAACGAGTAGACGATAAGACGGGTGAGAATCCCGTCCGCCGTAAGCCCAAGGGTTCCTGGGGAAGGTAAATCCGCCCAGGGTCAGCCGGTGCCTAACCCGAGGCCGAGAGGCGTAGGGGATGGGGAGCAGGTTAATACTCCTGCGCTCCCGTGCGGTTTAACCCGGTGGGGAAAGGGTGTAGGCTTATCAGATTGCCTCAGGGCGACTAAGACCCCGATATCCCGGACCCCGCCGGCAAGAAGTGCCGCGCGGAAACCGTACCAAAACCGACACAGGTGGGTGGGATGAGTATTCCAAGGCGCTCGAGAGAACTCTCGTGAAGGAACTCTGCAAATTGGCCCCGTAACTTCGGGATAAGGGGCGCTCACTCCTCGTAAGAGGGCGGTGAGCCGCAGCGAAAAGGGTCTAGCGACTGTTTACTAAAAACACAGGTCTGTGCGAAGGCGTGAGCCGCGGTATACAGACTGACGCCTGCCCGGTGCCGGTAAGTTAAGGGAGGCGGTTAGCCGGGGTAACCCGGTGAAGCTGGCGACCGAAGCTCCGGTAAACGGCGGCCGTAACTATGACGGTCCTAAGGTAGCGAAGTTCCTTGTCGGGTAAGTTCCGACCTGCATGAATGGCGTAACGACTGGACCACTGTCTCCACGAGAGACTCGGTGAAACTGTAGTTGTCGTGAAGATGCGACATACCCGCAGCTAGACGGAAAGACCCCGTGAACCTTAACTGCAGCTTGGTATTGGGTTTAGGCCCGGCATGCGTAGCGTAGGTGGGAGGCCGTGAACCCCGCTTTTCGGAGCGGGGGGAGCCGTCGATGAAACACCACCCTTGCCGTGCTTGAATTCTAACCCGGACCGGTGAACCCCGGCCGGGGACCGTGCTAAGTGGGCAGTTTGATTGGGGCGATCTCCTCCTAAACGGTAACGGAGGAGCCCAACGGTCCCTTCAGCCCGGTCGGCAATCGGGCCACGAGCGCAAACGCAGAAGGGGGCTTGACTGCGAGCCCGATGGGGCGAGCAGGTGCGAAAGCAGGGGTTAGTGATCCGGCGGTCCCGAATGGAAGGGCCGTCGCTCAACAGATAAAAGGTACTCCGGGGATAACAGGCTTATCTCCTCTGAGCGTTCATAGCGGCGAGGAGGTTTGGCACCTCGATGTCGGCTCATCACGTCCTGGGGGTGGAGAAGCTCCCAAGGGTTCGGCTGTTCGCCGATGAAAGTGGTACGTGAGCTGGGTTTAGACCGTCGTGAGACAGGTCGGTCCCTATCTGCTGCGGGCGGACGAGACTCGCGGGGCTTCCTCCCTAGTACGAGAGGACTGGGAGGGACGCACCCCTGGTGTGCCGGTTGTCGCGCTAGCGGCACCGCCGGGTAGCCACGTGCGGAACGGATAAACGCTGAAGGCATATAAGCGTGAAACTCCCCCCTAGATCAGGTCTCGGTCCGTAAGGTGAAGGCTCCCGGGAGACGACCGGGTCGATAGGCCGGACGTACAAGCGCGGCGACGCGCTCAGCCGACCGGTACTAACAGCCGACCGTTTGGCCGCACCGCCCCTCCCCCCGGGACAGCCCGGGGAGACACGGGCCTCGGCCACGAAACACGGTAGTAGTAGCACACACGACACGCCGCCCCGCATCACCACGTCGCCTCCCGTACACGCGGGGGTCTCGCGAGAGGCTCCCGCACCCGAACTGCCGGTGACCATGCCCGGGTGGAAACTCCCGTTCCCATCCCGAACACGGCCGATAAGCACCCGGGGCCGATGGTAGTGCGTCCAGCGCGAGAGTAGGTCATCGCCGGCACAATACAGGTTACTCCCGGTGACGCCCGGTCGAGTAACACCGAACACCCGAAAGGGTGGATGTGAGACTGAAACGTTTCACACGATCTTTGACAAGTGTGTGGTGGTGTGGTGGGGGTCGGGACAGGCCGCTGGAGGGCCGCCCGGTCTCTGCTATGGGAGTGCCCGCGAGGGCACGTCGGTAGTTGGTAACCGGTCGGTTCGGCCGGCGGCTGATGGATACGAGACAGGACCGCCCCCGGAAGGGGGCGGTTACACAAACACTCTTGAAGGGTTTGATCCTGGCTCAGAATGAACGTTGGCGGCATGGATGAGGCATGCAAGTCGCGGGAATGCCCAGCAATGGGTGGAACCGGCGTAAGGGGCAGTAAGGCGTAGGTACCTACCCCGGGGTCCGGGATAGCCCGCCGAGAGGCGGGGTAATACCGGATGACCTCGGGAGAGCAAAGCTCCGGCGCCCTGGGCGGGGCCTACGTGATATTACCTAGTTGGCGGGGTAACGGCCCACCAAGGGGGAGATGTCTAGCGGGTGTGAGAGCACGACCCGCGCCACTCGCACTGAGACACTGGCGAGACACCTACGGGTGGCTGCAGTCGAGGATCTTCGGCAATGGGGGCAACCCTGACCGAGCGATGCCGCGTGGGCGACGAAGGCCTTCGGGTTGTAAAGCCCTGTCGAGGGGGAGAAAGCCGCAAGGCGGATCCATCCCTGGAGGAAGCTCGGGCTAAGTTCGTGCCAGCAGCCGCGGTAAGACGAACCGAGCGAACGTTATTCGGAATCACTGGGCTTAAAGGGCGCGTAGGCGGGCTGCCGCGTCCGGGGTGAAATCCCACGGCTCAACCGTGGAACGGCCCCGGGTACGGGCGGCCTCGAGGGGGGTAGGGGCGTGCGGAACTGTGGGTGGAGCGGTGAAATGCGTTGAGATCCACAGGAACTCCGGTGGCGAAGGCGGCACGCTGGACCCTCTCTGACGCTGAGGCGCGAAAGCCAGGGGAGCGAACGGGATTAGATACCCCGGTAGTCCTGGCCCTAAACGATGAGAACTGGGTAGTAGCCCTGGCATGGGGTTACTGCCGCAGCCAAAGTGCTAAGTTCTCCGCCTGGGGAGTATGGTCGCAAGGCTGAAACTCAAAGGAATTGACGGGGGCTCACACAAGCGGTGGAGCATGTGGCTTAATTCGAGGCTACGCGAAGAACCTTATCCTGGGCTTGACATGTTCGAAAGAGGCGGCAGGTAGGACCCGGAAACGGGAACGAACGGTATCCAACCCGGAAGCTGCCACAGGTGCTGCATGGCTGTCGTCAGCTCGTGTCGTGAGATGTCGGGTTAAGTCCCATAACGAGCGAAACCCTTACCCTTAGTTGCAACCCGCGAGGGGCACTCTAGGGGGACTGCCGGTGTCAAACCGGAGGAAGGTGGGGATGACGTCAAGTCCTCATGGCCTTTATGCCCAGGGCTGCACACGTGCTACAATGGCGTGGACAGAGGGACGCGACTGCGCGAGCAGGAGCCGACCCCCGAAAGCACGCCCCAGTTCAGATCGCAGGCTGCAACCCGCCTGCGTGAAGCCGGAATCGCTAGTAATCGCGGGTCAGCAACACCGCGGTGAATGTGTTCCTGAGCCTTGTACACACCGCCCGTCAAGCCACGAAAGGGAGGGACGTCCGAAGTCGCCTCGCGGCGCCGAAGACGGACTTCCTGATTGGGACTAAGTCGTAACAAGGTAACCGTAGGGGAACCTGCGGTTGGATCACCTCCTTTCTAAGGATGACACACACGCTGCCCGGGTAACCCCCGAGAGCAGCCATGCCCCCGACCCACACCACACCACCACACACCCGTCATCGACCACCGACACCCCGTCCACGCAAGTGGGCGGGGTGTCGGTGTTTTTATACCATGACCCGATGGACGACGCCGTTCTCGCACTCCTCCGCTGTCCACTCGACCCGCGGCGTCAGGCGACCCTCGGCCGCGAACAGCAGGTGCTGGTCTGCTCCGGGTGTCGCGTTCAGTTTCCCATCAAGAACGGCCTTCCCATCCTCATCCCGGACGAGGGCGAGCTGCCCGCCGGCGTCCAATCGGCCGATCGCCTCCCGTGTCGGCGCCGCTCCTCCGGTTGATCTGGCGTAATCCGCCACCGTTGCTATCACCGTCCGGCCCACACGTACATCATGCGAGGTGCCGTGACGCGGTCGGTCGTCTGGTCCTGGCTTTCGCACGCCGCTCTCGCTTTTCTGGCGACGGGCGCTTGGGGTTCTGTCGCGTCCGCGGCGGACGCACCCCCGCCCCCGCACCTGCCGCGGTACGAACTGGCCGTTCGGCTCGACACGACTGCCCACACGGCTGAAATCCGCCAGCGGGTGACGTGGACGAACACGACCCGCCGGCCGCTCGCCGACCTCGCGTTTAACTTCTACCCGCACTACATCATCCCGCCGGACGACGAACGCCTGTTCGCCAACACGCTGGAGATGCTGCGGGTCACGCCGTCGCACGGGCTCGACCGCGAGGGGCATCCCGGGCGAATCTCCGACGCCGCGCTCGTCGCCCACTCCGGTCGTCCGCTCGCCGCCCCGGTCGCGCTTCGCTTCGAATACGACGTGGCGAACCGAACCACGCTCCGTTTCCCTCTCCCCGACGCCGTCGGCCCCGGCGAGACGGTCACCATTGAACTCGGAATCTCGCTCCGGCTGCCGAACAAACAGGGCCGCTGGGGTTACTGGCAGGGCGTGACGTACCTCTCGAACGCCCTGCCGCTCCTCGCCTTCTGCGACGACACCGGCTGGCGGCCGATGCCGTTCATCCCGTGGCACCAGCCGTGGTTCAACGAGGCCGGCGTCTTCACCGCCCGCATCACCCTCCCGGCCGACGAGACGCTGGTGTGCCCGGCCGTGGTGAAGTCCGAGCGCGTCGCCGACAGGTGGAAGACGGTCGAGTTCGAGCCGTTCGTCGGCCGCGACTTCTCGTTCCTCGCCAGCAAGCGCTACCGCGAGTTCCGCGCCACCACGCAGCTGCCGGACGGCCGCACGCTGCCGCTGCGCTGCTTCGCGCTGCCCGAGCACGAGTGGTACGCGAACGAAACGCTCAGGATGGTCGGCGAGGCGATCCCGGCGTACGCCGACTGGTTCGGCCCGTTCCCGCACGACCAGTTCACCCTGGCCGAGTCGTACTTCGGGTGGAACGGCAACGAGTGCGCCGGACTGGTGATGATCGACGAGCGCGTCTTCGGGATGCCGAAGCTGATGCGCGGGTACGTCGAGTACCTGGTGGCGCACGAGGTCTGCCACCAGTGGTGGTACAACCTGGTCGGCACGAACGGGTACGCCGAGCCGTTCATGGACGAGGGAGCCGCGGTCCACTTCACCCACCGCTACATCGATAAGCAGCGGGGGAAGAACAACGCGTTCGCCGACTGGCCGGCGGGGTTCGAATGGATGCCGAACATCCGCCGCGACAACTACCGGTTCGCGGGGATGCAAGCGGCGGTCCGCAACGGGCACATGCAGCCGGCCGCGCAGCCGCTCGCGGAGTACGGCCACCTCAGCCGGCTGTTCACCGGGGCGTACGACCGCGGCTCGAAGGCGTTCGGCATGATCGAGGACCGGCTCGGCGAGGCCGCGTTCCACGACTTCACCCGCGGGCTGGTGGCGAAGTACCGGTGGCGGGTGCTCCAGGCCGCCGACCTGCGGGCCGAGCTGGAAGCGTACACCGGCCGCGACTGGGGCGAGTTCTTCGACCGCTGGGTGTACGGCCGCGGGCTCACCGACTGGGCGGTCGAGTCGGTGAACGCCGGGCGCCCGCCGGGGCCGCGGGCCGGGGCGGAGGCCGAGGTGTCGGTCGTGGTGCGGCAGTCGCGCGAGTTCACCGAGCCGACGGTGGTCGGGTTCACGCTCCCCGGCGGGCGGGTAGTGCGGGTGCCGCTCCCGGCCGGTGTCAGCCCGGCCACAGTGACCGACCCGCCGGCGACGGTGACCCCCCTCGGCGACGGGCGGTGGCGGGTCACCGCGCGGCTCCCGGCCGAGCCGACGCAGGTGGAAGTGGACCCGGACCGCGTCCTCCTCGACGCCGAACCCGGGAACAACCGCTGGAAAACGGAGTACACCCTCCGCGTGACGCCGGTCTACTCGCTGCTCGACGAAACGGACCTGACGAGCGACTACGACCGCTGGAACTTCACCGCGGGGCCGTGGGTGTGGGGGGTGTCGTACCCGGACCCGTGGTACACGCGGTCCACGATGGTCGGGCTGCGGGCCGGGGCGAATCGGCCGAACGTGGCCCGCGGCGGCGTGTACGGCGCGTACCGCACCGACTACCGCGACCTGGTGGCGGGCGCCGACCTGACGGTCCCGCTGGAGATGGCTGAAATCGGCCTGAACTACGAGCGGCGAATCGGCGGCCCGTACGGCGACACGGACGGCGGCGGCGGGCCGCAGCGGGCGTCCGCGTACTATCGGTGGGTGCTGAGGCAGAGTTCGAGTCTGTACCTGCCGCCCGTGCTGTACCACGAGGCGTACAGCGTCTACAGCGACAACTTCCTGCCGATCGCCCGCAACGCGGGCGGCGGGGCGGTGCGGCCGGACCAGTTGTGGAACGTCGGGTGGCACCTGCGCGGCAACCTGTACACGCCGTACTGGGACCCGGAGATGGGCGGCTGGGTGGACGTGATGGTCGCGGGCGGTCAGGCAAGTGTGCCGGAATGGGTCGGCACGGCGCAAGGTCGCCTGGAACTGGCCGGCGTGTACACGCTGCCGTCGGAAGTGGGTGGCGTGCGGCTGGCCGGGCGCGCGGTCGGCCGGATGGCGTTCCCGGACCGCGGACAGTTCTTCGCCCTCGGCGGCGGCACGCTGTTCCGCGGCTACGACCTGGCGGAGCGTCAGGGGAGCGCCCTGTGGGTCGCCAACGCGGAGTTGCGCGTCCCGATCGTCGGGCTGGCGGAGTGGGACGCACTCGACCACACGGTCGGCGTCCGCAGCCTCACGGCGGTCGCGTTCTACGACGTGGGTGAGGTGTACGTCCGCGGGCGCGGTGTCGGTGGCGGCGTGGCCCACGCTCTCGGCGCGGGCGTCCGGGCCGACGTGGCCTTCTTCAGCTTCCTGGAGCGGATGACGCTGCGGTTCGACGCCGCGAAGACGATCAACGACGCCACCCCGTTCCAGTTCTGGTTCGGCGTTCAACAAGCGTTCTGAGCATCGCTCGCCGCCGTCCATAGGCTGAAGGCTTCGGAAGCCTTCGGAGACGGGCGTAATGGGCAGTCCTGCGGCCGGGTCGGACGACGCGGCGGTCGGCGCTACCGTCCGCGTTCTGGAAGCGCTGTCGGCGGGGTTCGCGGGGGGCGTGGCCGCGCGGTTCTGGACCGGCCGCACCTGGCAGAGCGGTCCGCCGGCCGGCTTCACGATGGTGCTCAAGCACCCCGGCGCGGCCCGCGCCATGTTCTGGCCGTTCGACCGCGTCGGGCTCGGCGAATCCTACGTCTTCGACGACTTCGACGTCGAGGGCGACGTGGTCGCGTTCGTCACCTGGCTGCGGCACCTCGTCGGCGTGATGGGGAGCCTGACGCTGCCGGCGAAGCTGCGCGTCCTGGCGCTGCTCCTGAAGGTGCCGAAGCAGCGGAACCCGCGCGACCCGTCGAAGATCGGCCGGCCGCGCTCCGCCACGCAGAGTAACGAGGCCGACCGCCGCGGCATCAGCATCCACTACGACCGGCCGGGCGACTTCTACCGCCTGTTTCTCGGCCCGACGATGGTCTACACCTGCGCCTACTTCCGCACCGCGAACGACACCCTCGACGACGCCCAGCGGCAGAAGCTGGACCACGTCTGCCGGAAGCTGCGGTTGCGGCCGGGACAGCGGCTGCTCGACATCGGCTGCGGTTGGGGCGAGCTGCTGCGGCACGCCGTGACGCACTACGGCGTCACGGGCGTCGGCGTCACCCTCGCCGGGGAGCAAGCCGAGTGGGCGATCCGTGCGAACCGCGAGGCGGGGCTCGACTCGCGCATCAAGATCGAGTTCTGCCACTTCCGCGAGATGCCCTACGACGCCGAGTTCGACGCGGTGTCCAGCATCGGCATGACGGAGGAGGTGGGGAACCGCAACCTGCCGGTCTACATGCGCGGCGTGTCGCGGGCGCTGAAGCCCGGTGGCGTGTACCTGCACCACGCGATCAACCTGCGGCCGCACACGCCGTTCCCGCGCTGGACGGCGTTCGCCCGCAAGTACGTCTTCCCGAACGGCGACCTGCAGACGCTGCCGTTCGTGGTCGGCGAGGCGGCGCGGGCGGGCCTGGAGGCGCGGGACGTGGAGAACATCCGCGAGCACTACACGCGGACGCTGCACGGCTGGGTGCGGAACCTGGAAGCGAACCGCGACGAGGTGATCCGCATCACGGACGAGGCGACGTACCGCATCTACCGGCTGTACATGGCCGGGGCCGCGATGGGGTTCGACGCCGGCACCTACCAGCTGAACCAGGTGCTGTTCGTGAAGCCGGCGCCGGACGGCGCCGCGGGGCTGCCGCCCACGCGGGACGACTGGTACGCGCCGCGATCGGGCTGAAAGCCCGGGGACGGCCGTCCCCGGGCTTCGCCCGACTAGCCGACGTACACTCCGCCGGTGAACGCCGACTCGAACGCGAAGAAGTCCTTCACCGGCGTCTGGTCCACGGCCAGGATGCGGACGCGGCTCGACCCGCCGCCTCCGGGGGCCACCACCGTCGTCTGCTTGCCGTTCACGATCCCGCCGGCCGCGACGCGGACGCCGCCGCGGAACGTGCTCTCGAACGCCTGGAAGCTGCCGACCTGCTGCAACGTGTTCGCGTCGAACGTCACCGCCACCGGGGGCGAGCCGAGGCCCGAACCGACGATAATCGTAGGGGCCGCGGCCGTGCCGCCGACCGCGACCGTCACGCCGTCGGTGCTCCCGAGCGGGAAGGCGAAGAAGCTGGACCGCTGGACCAGCGTGGCGGCGTCGAACACCCTCACGTGCGGGCCGCCGCCGGGGCCGGCACCCACCGCCAGCAGGTTCTCCGACCCGCCGACCTGCACGCCGCCGCGGAAGTCGGCGCCGAACGCCAGGAACCGCGACACCTCCGTGACGCCGCCGCTGCCGAGCGTGAACAGAGCCACGACCGGGCCGCCGCCCACCCCCGCGCCGGCGACGATCTTCCCGCCCGCGACCGCCACGTTCACGCCGCCGGTGAACCCGGGGAAGGCGAAGAACGTGGCCAACTCCGCACCCGTGCGGCCGTCGAACGCGGTGATCCGCGACGCCCCCACCGCCGACCCGGCGACGATGTCCGCGAACCCGTCGCCGTTGATGTCGCCGGTGGCGACGGTGACGCCGCCGCTGTAGGCCGTGTCGAACGCGAACTTGCGGAAGCGCTCGGTGCCGTCCGGGTTGTACGCCACCACTACCGGCCCGCCGCCCGGACCGGCCCCGACGCCGACGATGTCGGTGGCGCCGGTCGTGACCGTGGTCGAGGCCGTGTTGTTCGCCGGGTCGAGCTCGAAGGCGTTGATCGAGTTCGCGGCGGTGAACGTGTACGTCACCGAACCGCGGGCCGCGCCCGAGACCGTGAGCTGAATGGTGAACGTGATCGTGCCGCCGGAGGCGATGTCGGCGGTGGTGCTGATGTTGCCGGTGCCGCTCGCCGCCGCCACGGCCGAGCCCGACGACGCGACGGCCGTCCACGTCGCGGTCGTGCCGGCCGGGAACACGTCCATCAGCGGCAGGTCGTCCACCGCACTCGGGCCGGCGTTCGTGACGACGACGGTGATGGTGCCCGTCTCGCCGCTGCGGATTTCGCTCGGGCCGGCCGAGGTGACGCGCACGTCGGCCGACGGGGTGAGCGTCTCGACCGTGCTGAAGGACACCGTCTGCCGGTTGCCGAACGTCGCCGTCCCCTGGAGGCCGGGCGGGGTGCGGCTCGTCGCCAGCGCCGGCGTCGTGACTGCGGCCAGGTCCGCCGTCAGCGCGTCGCCGGTCCCCGTGGTCGGGCCGCCGCCGGCGATCGTGACCGTGTAGTTCGCGTCGGGCGTGACGGTGAAGGCGTCGGAGCCGTCGCCGCCGGTGACGGTCAGGTTCTCGACGCCCGGCAGGTTGATCGCCGCCGCGGCGTCGCGGACGACGGTGCCGTTGACCGTGTACGTGTGGGCCGCGGTCGCGCCCACGTCGGTGAGGGCGAGGGTGTCGGTGCCGCCGCCGCCGGTGAAGGTCAGGCCGTTCGGCAGGGCGCCGCCGAGCGAGTAGTTCACCGTCACGCGGTCGGCGCCGGCCCCGCCGGTGGCGGTGACCGCGGTGCCGGCCAGCGACCCGGCGACGGTCAGGTCGAGCGTTCCCGCCCCGGCCGGGGTCACGTCCACCGCGGCGCCCGTGGTCCGCAAGCCGCTGGTGACGGGGAACAGGCCGGTGAACGGGTCGGCCGCCACGGCCCCGACCGTGACCGGCGACGCGGTGGCGTACTTCACCGCCCCCGCGGCCGACACCCCGGCCACGAGCGAGACGGCGTTCGGGGCGGTGCTCAGGTCGATGCCGGTGGCCGCCTGCACGCCGAGCGCCGCGGCGGTGATCGTGCCGGCCGCGGTCTGCGTCACGGCGCCGGTGGCGGACCGGAGGCGGACCGTCCCCGCCGGGGCCGACAGCGCGGTGCTCAGCGTCACCGCGTCGTCCGCGGACAGCAGCACGTCGGTGGTCTGCGCCCCGGCGATGCTGGTCGCCGCGAGCGCCAGCGCGCCGTCCTCGGAGGCGAGCGCGATCGACCGCGGGAAGGTGCCGCCGAACTGCGCCGCCGCGGGGAGGGTGGCGTCCGAGATGCTCTCGTCCTGACGGAGGACGAACACCACCGGGGCGGCGGTGCCGGCCGCGTTCCGCAACTGCGGGGCGGTCAGCAGCAGGTTCACCGTCGCGGTCGTCACGCCGCCCGGGCCGTTGCCGGCGCGGTACGTCTGGGTGTCGGCGCGGATCGTGGTGTTCACCGGAATCTGCACGTTGCCGGTGCCGGACGTGCCGGCCTGGGCGGTGAACGACGACCCGGCGGCGGACAGCGTCACGTTCCCGCCGAGCGTCAGGTTCCCCGCGGCCTGGGCCGAGAACGGGATCGCCGACGTGCCGGTGATGGTGCTACCAAACACGATCGCCGCGTTCGACGACGGCGTGTTCGACAGTATCACCCCCGACATGTTCGTGCCCGGCGTCACCGTCACCGGGTCGCCGTAGGTCTGGGCGCCGGCCGTCGTCACCGGCCCGCCGAGCACGGTGGTGCCGGGGGCGTCGGTGGTCACCGACAGGAGTCGGGTGGTCACGCCGGCGCCGAGGCCGAGCGTGGTAGCGCCGGACGTGTTGACCGTCAGCGCCGTGGTGCCGATGTTCGAGCCGTTCACCGCCCCCGCGAACAGGACGGCGCCGCCGCCGCTCGACGCGAACGTGGCGGCGTCGGCGTTCAGGGTCACGGGGTCGTTGAAGGTCTGCGCCCCGGTCGTGGTGACGGTCACGAGCGGGCTGGCGGCGCCGAACGTCGTCGTGCCGAAGGAGTCGGTCGTCAGGCTCAGCAGCGCCGTGCCGCCGCCGACGCTGTTGTTGAACGAGGTCGGCCCGCCCGTGTTCACCGTCAGGGCGCTGACGCCGGACACGGTGCTGCCGAAGATGATCGCGCCGTTCAGCGTCGCCGACAGCACCACCGGGGTGCCGGTCAGGGTCACCGCGTCGCCGTAGGTCTGGTTCCCGGTGGTGGCGACGCTCGCGTTGATCTCGGTGGAGCCGCCCGCGCCGGCGTCGGTGGTGAGGAACGCGAGCTTGGACTTCCCGCCGACGTCGGCGCCGAACCGGGTCAGCTGCGGGGCGTTCACCACCACGCTCACCGGGTTCGGGGCGGTCGCCACCGTGTCGAGGGTGCCGAGGAACGACACGCCGCCGGCCGACGACGTGAAGATGACGGTGCTCACCGGCGCCAGCTGGGTGCCGCCGACGCGGACCTCGTCGGCGTAGGACTGGGCGCCGCTGGTGGTCACGTTCGCGGCGAAGACCGTGGTGCCGGGGGCGTCGGTGGTCAGCGTGGCGAGCCGCACCGCGCCGCCGACCAGGCCGACGAACCGCGTCGGGTTCGTGGTCGAGGCGGCGTTCACGGTCAGGCTGCGCGTGTCGGCCACGGCCCCGTTGACCGTCGAAAGGAACTCGACGCCGCCGTCGCCGGTCGCGGTGAGCGTGACCCCGGTGACCGCGGGGACGGTGATGTCGCCGACCGTCACCGGGCTACCGTAGCTCTGGCCGGCGGCGCCGGTCGTGGTCACGCCGGCGACGAGGAAGATCCCCGCGGGGGCGTTGGCGACGGCGACGGAGGCCGCCTGGAGGGCGCCGTTGAGCGTCGCCACCCGGACCGTCTCGACGGCGTTGACGGTGACGGCGCCGGTGAGGTTGATCCCGGTGTTGGGGCCGGCGTCGTCGAACGTCACGGTCTGGCTGGCGTGCCCGCCGGAGTCCACCACCACGAGCGCGGTCACCCCGTTCCGCATCTCCGCGGGGAGGTTGGTCCCGACCACCGACAGGTCGGTGCCGGCCCCGGTGCCGGTGATGGTGACGGTGTCGTTGTTGTCGTTGAGGGTGACCGTCAGGGTGCCGGCGGTGAAGTCGGTGGTCACCGTCGGGGTCACGCGGTCTTCGAGCAACTCGACGCGGAACGGGCGGGCGGGCGGACGCAGGGGCATGGCCAAATCCTTCGGATGGTCCGGCGGCGGGCGCGTTGCAACTGTAGCCGGTCGGGGGCGGCGGACGGGCGAAAACCCGGGCGTCGGCCGCGGCCGCGGCCGGTACGACCCCGCCAGCCCGCAGCCCCGCGGGGGCGCGTGCCGATGAGGCCGACCGGACCGGCCGACACCATCCCGACGGGTCGGAAGGGCGTTCGGATTGGGGGGTTGAAGCAGGGGCGGCCCCGCCATCGGTCAGAAGCTGACGTTCAAAAAGCTCATGGCCTCGACGGCCCACGGCCGCGGGCCGACCACCGGCACACACACCCCGGCGTTCAGCGACGTGCGGCCGAACCGGAACGTGAGGCCGCCGTTCAGGTTCACCTGATCGGGGAAGTACACCAGCCCGTCCGCGTCGCGGTGGTTGAGCGGCGTCCGCACGTGGACCTCGGCCCGCGGCGTGACGCCAGTCAGCACGCCGGCCGGGTTGCGGTACGCGAAGTAGCCGACGCCCAGGCTCGCCCCGTACACGGTCGGGTCGCGCGAGTCGGTCGGCACGATCAGGTTCGTGATCCCCTGCACGTACCCGTCGTCGAGCATCGTCACGAACCCGAGCCACGGCTGGAACAGCGTCGAGTGCGGCACCGTCGAGCCGTCGATCAGTTGGATGTCGTTGCCGCCGCCGGTCGGGGTCGTGACCACGAGGCCGACCGAAGCCAGGCTGCCGGTCCGGAAGTTGTTGAAGAAGGCGTACTTGAACAGCACCGACAGGTCGCCCACGGTCTGCGACGCGAACCCGGCGGGGCCGTACTGCTGCACGTACGGCAGCCGCATCCCCACCGACGCGTCGCCGTCCAGGAACGTCATCTCGAACCCGGCCATCTGCCGCTGCACGTCCGAGCCGCCGGTGTCGGGGTTCAGCGACGCGCCGGCGTCGGAATAAAACTGGTAGCCGAAGTACAGCCGGTCGGTCGGCCGCGGCGAGTCGTTGTCGGTGATCTGGATGCCGCTGTACCGCGACGCCGCCGGCAGCAGCACCACCGCCCGCCGCGGCACGAACACCGTGCCGTTCGTCTGCGTCGTGGCCACGATCGGGTCGAGCACGATCACCGGGTCCTGCACGACGATCGGCGTGGTGATCACGACCGGCTGGCCGGGTTGCCCCGAGCCGCCGTCGCTGATGATGATGGTCCGGTTGAAGCCGATGACGCGCGGCGTGGTGCCGACCTGGCGCGGGGTGACGCCGACGATCTGCTGGGTGAACCCGATCGGCACCGACACCGGCGTGAAGCCGAGCAGCAGGTACTGCCGGTACAGCACGCCGAGGTTGTCGCCGTCGAAGTTCTCGTTGAACGACCGGGCGGCGAACCCGCCGGCCTCGGTGCCGCGGGCGAACGCCGGCGCCATCAGCTGGTCCATCCGGTCCATCGGGTTCGGCCCCTTCGGGTCCGGCTCCTTCTTCGGCGGCGCGACCGGGGGCAGCTGCTTCGGCGGCGCGACCGGGGGCAGCTGCTTCGGCTGCGCCGCCTCCTGCTCGAAGGCGGACGTGTACGTCACCCCTTGCCGGTCGAACGCCTGCGCGTGGGCGGCGGCCGGCAAGAGGGCCAACACCAGCACCGCCGTCAGATTCCGCAGCTGCATCGCCACCCCTCCCCGCGGGTGAAATCGCACCCACGGTAGAATCGGCACCGTCGTCCCGGGCGGACGATCCGGCCCGTGGCCGTTGCACCGGAATGCCACGAATGTGGTCGCTACAGGCGGTACAGCTTCACACCGAGGTCGCGTCGGTCGGACGGGCATGAATGGTTGCGGGGAAAGGGGGCACCCCGTCCCGCAAGCATTGAGTCAAGCACAGAAATCACTGTGAGAGCGAATCGTCGGACCCCCGCCTGCCGTAACCGCCGGCGGTGGATCGACTTGGCAGTGAATACTAGTACGAAGTGACGCGGCTATTTTCGCACCGTCACCGGAACGACACGCCGAACGAGGCGCGACGGGTCGAACGACGGGTCGGTCGGCTCGAACAGGAAGCGCGACAGTGGGTGTTTGGTGCGGTCCTCGCACAGCGGGTTGTGACGGCTACGCAGGATCGTCGGCACCGGCACCTCGGCCTCGGACGCGAACAGCACGAAGTAGTCCCGCTCGGAGTCGCCGTCGCCGGTCACGGCCGCGACGAAGGGGACGTTCGCCCGCGGCCCGAGCGTGGTCGTCCCGGCCGGGATCGCGTCGCGCTCCAGAGGTTGCGGCGTCGTGTGGCCGTCGGCCAGGACGCGCAGCGCCCGCAGGCGCAGCGGCCGGTCGCTCGTCACGCGGAGCTTGTGAGCCTGCTTCGCCTTCACCTCGGCGGCCGGCGTGGCGAAGGTGTCGCCGGTCACGACCTCGGCGGTGAATCCGCCGCCCTCGGGGTCGGCGGCGTACCACGCCTCGGCCGGCCGGCCGGCGGCGGGGCCGTGAAAGAAGCGCCCCGGCCGCGGGCCGCACGGCGGGTCGCCCGGCGCTTGCAGCGCCACCAGCGCGCGCACGTCGTCGCTCAACGACGTGCCCGCGGCGAGTGTGTCGGCCAGCCAGTCGGCGCGGACCACCGGCACCTTGCGGACGCCGGCCAGCTTCGGGAGGTTCTTCCCCGCGTCGCCGGTCCAGGTGGCGTCGGCGAACGGGTATTCGAGCAGGATTACGTCGAACGCGGTGAGCGGGTGGGCGTTGTTCTTCACGCCGCCCTTCTCGACGCGGTCGAACAGGTCGCCCTTGTCCCACCCGGCCTTGCGGAGGTCGAGGCGGAACACGGTCGCGGCGGGGTCGGCGGCGACCAGCGGCACCTCTTTCCCGGCGCCGGCCTGGAGCGCGGCGCGGAGCCTGGCCTCGGCGGCGCGGAGGTCCGGCACGGGGGCGCCGTCGCGGAGGAGGTGCGCGAACGACAGGTAGCGCATCGCCGGCTTGTCGACGGAGTACTGGGTCTGCCAGTCGGTGAAGGCGGCGTCGGCGGCGAAGCGGTCGTCGAACCGGGAGGGGTAGCCGGGGGCGCCCGCGGCGACCCAGTCGGCGAGCGTCTTCACCTCGGCGGCGGTGGGGCGGGGTCGGCCGCCGGGCGGCATCGACCCGTCGCGGAGGAGTTCCAGCAGGAGCGACCTCGGCGGGTCGGCGGGGTCAACCAGCGGCACGGGGTACGCGGTCGCCGTGAGTTTGCCGTGGTCGAGCACGGACACGTCGCCGCGGCGCGGCTTGTCGCCGTGGCAGTCGGCGCAGTGGCGGCGGAGGATGTCGCGTGCGCGGACGGCCAGGTCGCCGCGGTCGCGGGGCGACAGGTCCGGCGCGGCCGCGGTGGCGGCGAGGAGCAGGGTGGTGGTGAGAGTCATGGTTCGGCTCGGGGTTTCGCCGCTTGCGGCGTTGCACCGCGGTGCAACGCCGCAAGCGGTTGGGCTACCGGCTCACCACCGCCGCCGTCGGCGGCTGCCGCGGGAACGTGATCGGCTGTTGGGCGTCGTCGCGCTGCCCGACCGCCCGCAGGAGCGCCGGCAACCGGCCCGCCACGTACTCGACCAGCTCGTCACCGCCGAGCGCCCCGTCGGTGTCGGCGTCCGCCCGGCGGTAGCCGGGGCCGAGCGCGTCGAGAACCGCCGCGGTGAACACGCCGCCGCCGACCTGCTTGTGCTCGTAGGAGAGCTGCCCCTGGTCGCAACTGCACACCACGAACGGGCCGTGCCCGTCCGGGACGCAGCGGCGCACCAAATTCGCCGCCGCCGCCTCGCCGGAGTGGCAGGCGTCCAGCAGCACCACCTGCCGGCAGTTCACCTTCGCCAGCGCGGCGAACAACTCCTCCGCGGACAGCCCCGTCTTGGCGGCGGCGGCGGGGGCGTAGTCGGGGCCGCACAGCACGAACTGCCCGGCCCCCGACACCACGCCGCGCGCCCGCTCGCTCCCCCCACCGGCCTTCGCGTCGCCGCCGAGGAGGTCGCCGTGGCCGGCGAAGAACACCACCATCAGGTCGTTCGGCTTGGCCTTCGCCGCGGCCTCGTCGATGGCCGCGAGGAGCTTCGCCCGGGTGGCGTCCGCCTCCAACCGGAGGTCGATGGTGGCCTTCTTGAAGCAGCCGCCCTCGTAGCCGCGGAAGGCGTTCGCGATGCCGTTGGCGTCCTTCGTGGCGAAGCTCAGGTCGCCGAGCTTCCGCGCCCCGCCGGCCGCCTTGCGGTGCCCCGAATAGTCGTTGATGCCGACCGACACCGCGAGCAGGTTCGCGGGCTCGGCGGGGTTCGCGTTCCGCACCACGCGCGAATCCTCGGCCCGCCCGCCGAGGGCGTTGTACGTCACCACCGCCAGCCGGTTCTCGCCCGACCGCAGCGCGCTCAGCGGCACCTCCACCGTCTCGCCGAAGGCGGCTTTCCCGCCGGCCGGCCACGACTTGTAGCGGTGATCGTTCAGCCACAACTCGACGCGCTCCGGCATCAGGTCCACGTTCGACCCGCGCCGGCTCACGACGACGCTGGCGGTGATCCCGTTTTTTGTCGCCTCCGTCTCCTTCACGCCGATCCGCACGGGGGCGGGTTCGTACTGCGTGAACGACCGCGGCAGCGGGTTGTCGCCCTGGGCCAGCTTCAGCGCGCCGGCGAGGTCGCGGGCGCCGAGCAGCTTCTCGATCACGTCCGGCCGGTGGAACTGCTTCTCGAACTGCTGGAGCGGGTAGAACTCGGGCCGCACCCCCGGCGACGGGGCGTTGACGTGCCAGCCGACGAGGCGGTCGCCGTGGGCGCTGGCGGTGTGGTAGTACGAGCCGTGCCACGACCACGCGACCCACTCGGTGAGCCGGCCGCTGTCGTGGTAGCCGGCGAACCACTTCCACACCGGCCGCTGCCGCACCGTCGTGAGCGTCTCGCGCCGCGGCTGCCCGGGTTGGGATAATCCCAGGAACAATTCGACGCCGGACGTGGGGTTCGCCAGCGCCTTCGCGGCGTCGTTGGCGCTGCCGACTTCCTTCATCCCCGCGCGGCGGTCGAACCGCAGCTGCCCGCCGACGGCGAGGAGGTCGAGCCGGTCGCCGACGCGCAGCCCGGCTTCCCAGGCGGGCGAGCCGGTGTCCACGGCCGTGACCTCGGGGGCGCCGTCGCGCACGGCGACGGCCGCGCCGAGGGTTGCGTGCGACCGCCAGTCGGTGAGGCTCCACGCGGCGACGGTGTGGTCGGCGCCGCCGGTGACGAACCACGACCCGTCCGCCGCCGCGACCACCGACAGCACCTCGCCGGCGTGGCCGGTGAACAGCCGCGCCCGCGTCGCCCCCTCGGGCCGCAGCTCGAACAGCGACGCGCCGTAGTAGTGGCCGACGATCACCCGCGTCGGCTTCCCCTCCCGCGCGGGGAGGAACGTAAAACACGTCGAGGCCTGGTCGCGGTTCCAGTCGAGCGTGAGCGGGTGGCGTACGTCGGGCATCCCCTGCCGCGACAGAACGGCGTGCCAGAGGAAGCGGTCGTCCTTGTCGGGCTCGACGCGCCAGCCGTCGGCGCTGGTGACGACGCCGACCCAGTTCGCTTCCGCCCGTGTGGGGGCGAGGCGGTCGAGGTCGAACTTCGTCCAGTCGCCGGTGCCGCGGGCGTTCGGGTCGGTGGCCCGCGGTGTGCGCGCCGTCTGCACGCCGAGTACCTTGCCGTCGGCCGAGAGGTTCACGGACCAGTTCCGCCGTCCGGCCCCGCGGACCGTGAACGCCGGCCCGCCGATCGGGGTCAGCGTCACTTCGTCGGCATCGCCGCCGGCGATGGCGAGGCGGCCGTCGGGGTGGAAGGCGAGCGCCTCCGCGGGGCCGGTGTACGGCAGCGTAGCCGGCCGCGGGTCGCCGAGCGGCGGCGGGTCGTACAGGTGAATGTCGTCGCGGCCCTCGGCGTAGAAGCGCGGCTTCCCCTCGGCCGCGGGGAGGGCTTCCGCGACTCCGACGGCCAGCTTGCCGGTCTTGGCGTCCCACGCGAGGCTGCGCGGGAAGCGGCCCTCCGGTAGGGCGCGGCGGAGCTTCTGCGAGCCGTCGGCGGACGCGATCAGCACCTCCGCCGCCCCGTCGGAAGCGGCCGCGAGCCACTTGCCGTCGGCGGACCACGCCGCCCGGTACACCGGCACCGGCCGCGGCGCGTCGGCGTTGACGTGGAACAGCCGCTTCGTCGCCACCTGTCCGTCGGCCGTCTCGCCGAGCGGCGCCGCCAGCGTTGCGGCCAGAACCTCACCGCTTTGCGCCACGGATTCGAGCGTCGTGGCGTCCGTGAAGCGAACGGCGCGGGGGACGTTCAACTCGGCGTCGTTGCCGTCGGGGAGCTTCCGCACCTCGTGCCGCCCCGCCCACAGCGGCCGCGGCGACGGCGGGGCGTCGGGCTCGTGTTCCTTCAGCAGCGTCGGTTCCCACACCCACAGGCTGCCGTCGGCGGTGCCGAAGCCGACGCGCTTGCCGTCCGGCGAGAACGCCACCGCCGTCACAGCGTTGAAGTTGTCCACCCCCGGCCGCGACTTCGGCCACGTCAGCCCGACGAGGTCGCCGGTGTCGCGGTCGATCACGGCGACGGTGCTCGGCCGCATCCCGAGTCCGCCGACGGCGACGCGCGATCCGTCCGGCGACACGGCGATTGCCTTGATGCCGCCGCGCTGCTCGCGCCACGCCCGCCAGCGCAGGACGCGGCCGTGCGCCGGGTCGGTGTCGAGCCCCTTCTCCTTGACCGGCCAGACGCGGACGACCTTGTCGTCGCCGGCGGCGAACAGGTACTTCCCGGCCTTGTCGAACGCGATCACGTCGCAGGTGCCGACGCGGCCGCCGGCCTCGACGATGACCTCGGGTTCGTCGCGGGCGCGGCGGTCGGCCTGTTGGGCGCCGGCGGGCGCGGCGAGGATCAGCACGGCGAGCGCGGCGGCGCGGAGCATCGGTGACGCCCTCGGGGATGTGGGGTCAGGGTAGCGAAAAGCCCGGGGACGGCCGTCCCCGGGCGTCGACCCGGTTAGAATGACCGCACCCCCGCGGACGGCCCCATGAACGAGCCCGACCAGACGCAAGTGAACACCGGCAACTCCCCCCCGGTCGACGCGTCCGGCACGAACGCCGACGCGACGCGGACCGTGGCCCGCGCCGGCCCGCCGTCGCCGTCGATGATGACCGACCCGGACCGGACCGACGCGGTGGTGTCGGTGGCGCAGCAGTACGAGCTGGTGCGCCAGCTCGGCCGCGGCACGTTCGGCGAGGTGTGGCTCGCCCGCAAGAGCCCGAGCGGCATCGAGAAGGCGGTGAAGGTGCTGCACCAGCCGGCCGACCAGGACACCGCCAAGCGCGAGCTGAAGTCGCTCGAACTCATCAAGAACCTGCGCCACCCGTACCTGCTGGCGACGGAAGACTTCTGGGTCGGCGGGAACAAGCTGTACATCGTCACCGAGCTGGCCGACGGCACCCTCCGCGGGCGGATGAAGGAGTGCCAGGAGGCGGGCGGCCCCGGCATCCCGTTCGACGAAATGCTGGTGTACCTCCGCGAGTCGGCCGAGGGGCTGGACTACCTCCACCAGAACCAGATCACCCACCGCGACGTGAAGCCGGACAACATCCTGGTGGTGAATCGGCACGCCAAGGTCGCCGACTTCGGGCTGGTGCGGCAGCAGTCGGCGGCCGTCGAGGCGGTCAGTTTCGCGGGCACGCCGGCGTTCATGGCGCCGGAAATCTGGCTCGGCGAGGGCGGCCCGGCCAGCGACCAGTACGCCCTCGCCGTCACCTACGTCGAACTGCGGCAGGGGAAGACGCCGTTCTCGTTCGCCACCGACGGCGTGATGGCGGCCCACGTCGAAGGGAAGTACGGGTTTAGCGAGACGATCCCCGAGGCCGAGCGGGCCGTGCTGCGGAAGGCGATGGCGCGCAAGCCCGAGGACCGCTTCCCGACCTGCACCGCGTTCGCCGTCGCCCTCGCCGATTCGGAAGGGCGGGCGGTCGTCTACCGCGACGCGCCGGCCGTCGTGACGCTGCGGCCGAGGTGGCTCATCCCCGCCGCCGCGGCGGCCGTCGTGGCGTTCGCGCTCGTGGTGTACTTCGGGTTCTTCGCGGGGAAGGGGGGGTCGCGCGCCGGCGAGACGGCCGTGCCCGAGGGCGCCGTCGCGGAGCCGGGGGCGGAGGTCGTGACGCTCGTGGACGGCCGGCAGGCGCCCGAGTGGGTGACGCTGACGCGGGGGTCCGAGACGATGCGCTTCCGGCTGGTGGCGCCGACCGGCGGGCCGACGACGCCGGGGCCGTATTACATCGCGGCGGCGAAGGTGTGGAACCAACTGCACCAGGAGGCGTGCAAGGCGGGCGGCGTGCCGGACCCGGACCGCGAGCAGCCCGGCGGGCCGACCGCGCCGGCGGTGAAGCTGACGGCCAACCAGGCGGCGACGGTCGCCGCGGCGCTGGGCGGCCGGCTGCCGACGCCCGACGAGTGGGACCACGCCGCCGGCTTCCACGACCGCGGCGGCCTCTCGGGTCCGCTGCGCGCCGGGGGCTCGGCGCGCGTCGGGCTGAAGGAACCCGCCCCCGCCACCGGCCCCGACGCCGAGCGCACGGCGAACGCGCTCGGCCTCCTCGACATGGCCGGCAACGGCCGCGAGTGGACGGCCGCGATCCTTCCCGGGCGGGGTCAGCCGCCGCAGGCGGTGGACGGCGCCGCGTTCGCGCCGCAGGCGCGGGTGGTGCTGCGCGGCCGGGCGTACTTCCTTCGCACGCCGCTGACGTTCGCGGACATGGAGGCCGAGCGCGCCGACCCGCAGACGCAGTTCGCGGACGTGGCGAGCCCGTACACCGGCTACCGCGTCGTGCTGCCGGTGCCGTGAGCCACCTCCGAACCTTGCTCGGCAGTCCGCGCCCGGGGATACTCCTCCATCATCCCCGGGAGGCCGCCGATGACCACCCTGCTGCAACCGCACTTCGCCCTCACCACGCACCTCAGCCCCGGCAAGACGCCGACCGCCGCCGACGTGCTCCTCACGTTCCGCGTCGAGCGCACCGGCGCCCTCGCCGGCCCGGGGCCGCGGCTGCCGCTGGCGCTCGGCGTCGTCATCGACCGCTCCGCGTCCATGAGCGGCAAGCCGCTCCAACAGGCCATCGCCGCGGCGGAAACGCTCGTCAACCAGTTCGACGGCCGCGACGAGGTGTCGGTCGTCGTCTTCGACGACGCGGTGGAGACCGTCGTTGACCCGATGCCGGCCGACCGGCACGACGTGATCCGCAAGCTGCTGCGTTCGATCCGCCCCGGCGGTGCGACGAACCTGCACGGCGGCTGGGCCGAGGGGTGCGGCCACGTCCGCGACCACGCCGCCGGCGACGGCCGCGTCATCCGCCGCGTGCTCCTCCTCACCGACGGGCAGGCGAACGTCGGCACCACCGACCCGAAGGCGCTGGCGATGGAGGCCGCGGCCTGGGCGAAGCGCGACATCTCCACCACGACGCTCGGCTTCGGCCGCGACTTCGACGAAGACCTGCTGTTGAAGATTGCCGAGGCACCGGGCGGTAACTTCTACTACATCGAAACGCCCGACGACGCCTGCCAGGTGTTCCAGATCGAGGGCGAGACGCTCACGTCCGTCGCGGCGCAGCGCCTCGTCCTCACGCTCAAGCCCGCGGCCGGCAGCAGCGTCGTCGTGAAAGAGATCGTGAACCGCTACCCAACCTGGGAGGTAGGCGGTTACTTGGACGTGTCGGCCGGCGACGTGTACGCCGCGGAGGACAAGCTGATCGGCGTGGCGATCGAGGTTCCGCCCCAGAGCCGCGGGCGAAAGTCGCTGCCGCTCCTGGAGGTGACGTACAGCTACGACCTCGTCACCGCCGACGGCCGCACCGAACCCGCGACGGGCATGTTCACCGTCGCAGTCCCCGTGAGCAAGGACGCCCCCGTCCGCGACGTGGACGTGGTACGGCAGGCGGCCCGGCTCCGCGTCGCGGCGGCGAAGGAGGACGCCGTCCGCCACTACGACGCACTCAAGACGAAGGACGCCGAGGCGGTCATGCGCGCCGCCGCGGACGGGCTACGGCAACAGTAGCTCGACGAGGAGTTCGACCTGGCGGAAGAGGCGGCGCAGCTCGACTACTTCGCCGACCGCTTCGCCGCCGGCGGCCTCAGCACCCCCGACCGCAAGACGCTCCGCGACCAGGCCTACCAGGGCCGCACGCGCAGCCGCGACGACCTGAACGCCCGCGGCAGCGGCGGCGGCTCGGCGCAGTCGCTCCCCACCACCAACGAGGTCGGTGGCGGCGTCGAGGTGCGCTGCGTGCGCGACGGCGGCAAGCTCCGCGTGGAGCCGGTGAGCGCCGACTACGAGCGCGA
>Ga0335394_10000526_pt1 | contig 41053 bp, 37 predicted proteins | sample MAT03_FD_205741 | JGI IMG/M metagenome (GOLD analysis project Ga0335394, IMG submission 205741) | Freshwater microbial communities from Lake Fryxell liftoff mats and glacier meltwater in Antarctica - MAT-03 (spades assembly) (version 2) ... | reverse complement strand
GATGGCCGTGAACCTGCGCATCCAGGCCGAGGCCGTGGCCGAGAAGTAGGGCGCTTGCAGTTGCCTCTGTGGCGGCCTTGGCGGCCCCAGTGCTCGCAGAGTTGCTGCGTGCCGAAGACTCGGCCGCCCGCGTCGCAGCGGCACAAGCTTCGGGTGCTGCGGGTGCTTCGGGTGCTGCGGGTGCTGCGGGTGCTGCGGGTGCTGCGGTCTTGCTCGCGCATGTGCCTGCGCTTGTGCTGCGCCAGCGGTGGGACTAATGACGTGGACTTGGGGTGTGCGCACTGGTGCACCTTCCTGTCGCGCACGACAGAACTCGCCACAGCTGCGGCCCTACTGTTGACGACGCTTGCCTCTGCTCCCGCCGCGACATTCACCAGACGGTATGCCAGAACCTGCATGTCCCCACCGACGGCTCATGGCCGGGACTTCACAGCGGCCGTTCCCGCCATTTGTCGCCAGGGGTCGATGGCTCGTTGGCCCGTGCCGGACGCACTACTGGCACACGAGCTCACCGCTTGAGTGAGGCTCAGTTTCGATTCGACCCAGGTTCAACGAAAGCCAAAGGGCCATGGGCTCGGCCGCAAGGGGGCGGCTAAACAGATAGCCCTGCCCGAACCGGCACTGCTGCTGGACCAGCGCCGCCGCCTGCTCTTCGGTCTCTATGCCTTCAGCGACGACGATGAGGTCGAGCGCCGCACCCACCTCCGCCGTTGATCGGACCAATGCTGCCTTGTAGCGATCGCCCACCATGCGGGTCACAAAACTGCGGTCGATCTTCACCATGTCGATCGGAAATTGGTCCAGCGAGGCCAAGGACGAATACCCGGTTCCGAAGTCGTCCAGCGCCAGATGCACACCTGCAGAACGCAGTTGGTGCAAGACTGCCAGCGCTGTTTCATCCTGCATGGCCAGGCTTTCGGTGATCTCCAGCCGCAGGACGGCGGGCTCCAACTGCGCGGCTGCAAGCGCCGCCTTGACATCGGCTAGCAAGGTGCCGCTGCGCAGCTGAGCGCGGCTCAAATTGACTGAGACATAGGCTGGGGCCTGGGTACCCAAGGTCTTGCGCCACCCAGCGAAGTCAACACAGGCCTGGCGCAGCACGACGAGCCCCAGTTGCAGAATCAACATGCTCTCTTCGGCAACCGGAATGAATTCGACCGGCGACACGGGGCCTTTGCGCGGATGCATCCACCGCGCCAAGGCTTCTACCCCTATGGCCCGTCGGCTGTGCAGATTCACGATGGGCTGGTAGGCATTGGAAAGCTGGCCCGTCGTCGCCAGGGCTGTGCGCAGGTCAGCCTCCAGGTCCTGTGTCTCGCTGATGCGAAGCCGCATGTCGGCAGAGAACCACACGGCCCTGTTGCGGCCGCGGCGCTTGGCCTCGTACATCGCGATGTCTGCGTCCCGCAGCAGTGTTTCGGGGTCAAGGCCGCTGTCGCCGCTGTAGGCGATGCCCATGCTCGCCGTCGAACTGACGGAATGCCCGCCCACCACATAAGGCTGCGCCAGCACGTGCAGCAGCCGTTGTGCAACACGCTCGGCGTCGCTGGGGGCGTCCAGGTTTTGCAGCAGTACTACAAACTCATCACCACCCACCCGGGCTGCCGTGCTTTTCAGGCTGTCGAACCGGGCCACATCGTCGGCCCCCCGCACGGTGTTGCGCAAGCGGGCCGCCACCATCCGCAGCAACTCGTCGCCTGCTTCATGCCCCAGGGTGTCGTTGACCACCTTGAAGCGGTCGAAGTCCAGAAACAGCACGGCAAAACGGCGACTGGGCTTGGCGATGCAACGGGCGATGCAGGCGTCCAGATGGCTCATCAGGGCCGCGCGATTGGGCAGTTGGGTCAGCGAGTCCGTGCGCGCGGCTTCTCTCAGCGTGACCTCAAGGCGCTTGCGGTCACTGATGTCGATGTGCATGCCGACCATGCGGGTGGGTTGGCCCTCTGTACAGGTCTCAACAATGGCCCCTGCGGAGTGCACCCACACCCAGTGGCCGTCAGCGTGGCGCACGCGGAACTCGGACCGGTGCGCCACACGCGGGTCCCTGACATGGGCCATGAGGTCCTGTTTTGCACGAACCAGGTCGTCAGGGTGAACACGTTGCACCCACTCCCGGCTGTTCACGGCCTCGCTGCTTGCAGGCAAGCCCAGGATCGCCCACCAGTGCGGGGCAAACGTGGTGGCCTGCCGCCGCATGTCCCAGTCCCAGATGCCGATACCGGCACTGCGAACCGCCATGTCCAGCAGTTCACGCTGGTGTCGCTCTGCGGTGATGTCGGTCACCGTCACGATGAGCCTCCGTGCGCGTGTCAACGGGGCAAAGTACGGCGCCGTATGGACGATCAACCACCGACGCCGACTGGAAAGCCCGCTGGCTTCAGAGCTCGTTTGCACGCAGACCTCGCTGGGCCCGGTCGCGCCACGCCAAGCCACGAACACCGGGTAGCTGGCCGGCGCCAACCACTGGCCGTCATCGGCTTGCAACGGATACAGCCCTTCGGGAGCGGTGTCGCTGAACACCATGCCCGCTGCCAGACCCAGGAGCTCGCGCATGCGGTCATTGGCTTGCGCGACCAGCCCTTGTTCGTCGATGACGGCGACGCCGACCGGCAGCCGTGCGTGCACGGCTTCCGCCTCGTCGCGGCGCTCGCTCTGATCAGTCACGTCGACGTTCACACCGCTGAACCCGAGCAGTTCTCCATTGGCCGCGTGCACAGGTTGAATGTCCAGCAGCAGCCAGTAGAGCCGACCTGTCTTGCTGCGGTTGACGATGTTCATCGTCACCGCCTGCCCGGCACGGATCGCCGCCCTGACGCGCGCCACGGCATCGGGGTCGGTGGCCTCGCATTGCAGAAACGAGCCCGGCGTCTTGCCCAGGGCCTCGGCGGCGCTGTAGCCGGTGAGTTCAATGAACCCGTCGTTGACCCAGGTGATGTGGCCGGTCGCATCGGTCAGCACCACGGCATTGCGGGTTCGCTGTGCCACCAGGGCCAGACGCGACAGCTCGGACGCCTGACGCGACAATTGGCGCTGATCCCGTCGCACCTTCAGCAGCAGCAACTCACCCGTCAGCCACAGCGCAATGATCAAGGCGGAGAACAGGATCACCAATTCCTTGTGCCTCTGGTCAACCAATTCCGCTTCACGCTCTTCTAGGCTGCGCTGCAATGCAGCGACGGCCGTCTCCATGGGTACCAGGAAGGCAATCGCCTCGCGCGTCAGTGCCTGCAATGCTGACGTCCGGGTGGCGCTGTCCGCCTTCTCGGCTAGCAAGAACAAGTCCAGCTGGCGCCAAAGCTGGTTACGCGCAAGTTCGGCCGTTTCCAAGGCCGGCAGTTGATGGCCCCACAGGCCGTGATATCGACTGATCCGCTCAGCGTCGGCCCGCATTGTTTCGTAAACGTGCCGGAGGGCATCGAGCCCGCTGCTCGGGTCTGCGTGATGGGCCAGCAGCGCCAAGCGCTGGGACAGCGTTCGCTGGCGCCCCGTCACATTCACGGCTTCGGCGTGATGCGCCATTTCTTCGCCACGCTGCGACTCCAGATCCCAGATGGCCTGGCCTGCAACCAGTGCCGCCACCAAGCCAGCGGCCAGGGCGCCCCTGACAAAGGTTGTCAACTTCATGGCCGCGGCTCGTTTCGACGTGTTGACAGGTTTGGCTTCGAGCTTCTCAATTCGTTCCTCACGGGAATCTTCGGAATGCATGAAATGCCTGTTGATTAGATTGGTTTGACATCTCGGGCGGTCGGCAGGGTCTGTGCCATGCCAGACGCGTGTTCAGTGCATGGGGTCGTTCGTCAAGCCCATGTCGGCGCTGCTCAAGAGACTTTCGATGTCCATCAGGATCAGCATGCGCTCCGCTTCACCGCCGCTCACGCAACCGATGCCGATGATGTGACTGGCTTCGACGGTCGCGTTCAATTCGGGGGCGGGTTTGATTTGATCCCGCGTCAGGGCGATCACATCAGACACCGAGTCGACCACGGCGCCCACCACACGGCCGCGCAGGTTCAGCACGATCACCACCGTGAACTCGTCGTACCCGGCGCTGTCGCAGCCGAGCGTCAGGCGCAGATCGACGATCGGCACGATCACGCCGCGCAGGTTGACCACGCCCTTGACGAAGTGCGGCGCGTTGGCGATGCGCGTGGGCGCCTCGTAGGAGCGGATCTCCTGCACACGCAGGATGTCGATGCCGTACTCCTCGCCGCCCAGGCGGAAGCTCAGGAATTCGGCCGGCGCCGCCACACTGGCGGGCGCGGGGACCCCCACGGGGCGGCTTGCGGTTCGCGGCGTGGCCACCACGCGTGCTTCAGCGATCGCATTCATGTCGGATTCCTTTTGAGCGTTGCTGGCGTCATTTCGTCGGCGCGCATGCCGCTCAGAAGGTTTCCCAGTTGTCGGTGCCGGTCTTGGCCACGACGGGGTCTGGCGTGCGGGCTGTGTGCGCACGCGGCAACGAGCCCACAGGCTGGGCCTTGAATGCCGGACGGCTGACGTTGGCCGCCCGGTTCAGGCTGCGCCGCTCGACGACCGCCGCGTTCGCAGCAAGCGGCGCGGCATAGGCAGCCGACCCCGAACTAATGTCACCGGCCAACTTGAACACGCTGACCACCTCGGCAAGGTTCGCGGCCTGGTGCTTCAGGCTGTCGGCGGCGGCAGCGCTTTCCTCGACGAGCGCCGCGTTCTGCTGCGTCACCTGATCCAGTTGGTTGACCGCATCGCCGACCTGGCTGATGCCCTGCGATTGCTCGGCGCTGGCGGAACTGATCTCGGCGATCAGGTCGTTCACCCGCTTGACCTGGCTGACGATGTCTTGCATCGACTTGCCTGCGTCGCCGACCAGTTTCGAGCCGGTCTCGACCTTCTCCACGCTCTCGCCGATCAGTGTCTTGATCTCTTTGGCCGCGTTGGCCGAACGTTGGGCCAGGCTGCGCACCTCGGAGGCCACCACCGCGAAGCCGCGGCCCTGTTCGCCGGCGCGGGCGGCCTCGACGGCCGCGTTCAAGGCCAGGATGTTGGTCTGGAAGGCGATGCCGTCGATGACGCTGATGATGTCGCTGATCTTCTTGCTCGACGTGGTGATCGCTTCCATGGTGCTGACCACCTCGCCCACCACCACGCCGCCCTTGGCCGCCGCTTCGCTGGCACTGGTGGCCAATTGGTTCGCCTGGCGCGCGGTATCGGAGTTCTGCTTGACGGTTGAAGTCAGTTGCTCCATCGACGCGGCGGTCTGCTGCAGATTGGCGGCCTGCTCTTCGGTGCGCTGACTCAGGTCGGCATTGCCGGCGGCAATCTGCGCCGAACCGGTGGCGATGCTGTCGCTGCTGTTTCGAACCTGGCCAACGATCGTAGCCAGGCTCGCCTGCATGGCGCCCAGCGATGCCAGCACGCTGCCAGCAGGCGCGCGGGCTACTCTGTTCACCTGGCTCAGGTCACCCTCGGCAACACGCTGCGCGATGCCGCCCAGCTCAGCGGGTTCGGCCCCAAGGGCACGGGTCAAGCTGCGCGTGATCAAGATGCCGGCGGTCATGGCAGCGGCCAGCGCGACCAAGCAGGCGGCAATCAGCAGATTCCGCTGCGTCGTGTACTCAGAGGCGGCCTGATCGGTGAGTTCGCCTGCTCGGCGCTCGGTGTAGCTTTGATATGCATCAGAGGCTTTCACGAGTGCGCCCAAGAGCGGACGGCACTCACTGTTCATCTTGCTGATGGCCTCTTCGCGCTTGCCTTCGCTCGCAAGCTTGACGATGGCCAGCGCCACGGGGCCGTAGTTCTGCTCGATCTTGTCGATGGCGTCCACCAGGGTCCGCACCTGTTCCGGCAGATTCGCAGCCTCGGCAACCATCTTCTTCAGCTTGCTCAGGTTTTGCTGGACATCCTCATGCGCCTTGGCAGCAGCAGCCTTTTCCGATGCCAGGTCCTCGGGCTTGCTGACCAGCACGAGGTTCCGCGCTGCTATGGCGCGGCGATCGACGGCCGCGCTCACATCTGCAGCGGTCAAGGCGCGCGCATTGATGCCCTGAACATAGTTGACGAACCGCTCGTTGGCGTCTGCCACCGATTTCAAGGACAACCCGGACACGAGCAGAACGAGGGCTGCAAGGCCCCCGAACGCCAGTGCCAGTTTGCCGCGAACTGTCATTGCATTGAATGTCATGGTTACTGCTCCGTATGACGATGGTGGTCAACTGCCCGCGATCACAGATGCGCCGCGGATTGCTTTCCTGCTTATCGGCGACTGAACCGGAACCATAAGCGAATTTTGTCCATGACAGAATTCAGACAGGTCCAGGGTTTAACTCTGCCTCCGGGCCACGGCACAGCCGTGGTCCCCTCAGGACCTTACCTGCAATCAAGTCCTGTTCATCCTGTGAATTAAGCTCGAAAGCGCAACACTCTTCAGGTCTCGGCCGACCCATGCACCCAGATTGAACTCTTGCAGGCTGTCGTGGACAAATGAAGGGCAGGAGCACCAAATCGGGGTGATTCCGGACATCGTGGTGCACAACACGCTTTTGTTGTAGATCAGGCGATCTTGGCGAGCTGCCGTTCGCCGCTAGATGCGGCGGCGAGACGATTGCCGTCGCCGGAAGACGACGTAGATCGGGCGGCCGCCAGACTCGGCCGGAGCGGTGCAGCACAGTGGCTGTCATTGCAAGCGCCTATCAGGCCCCCTGCCGCTTCCTGCTTCTGGCTCGACTGGTCGATCGACATGTAGTGCCTGGCTACCAAGCATGGAATGGGACCGACGAATGCTCGTTTCCGGCGGAAGTGCACCGGCGCAGGGTGGTCCGTCGGCTGGGCAGTTTTGTACTGGCCGATGACAACTCCGAGCCGGGACATCACCCTGAACGTCGGCTTCAAGGCGACGATTGGGTCTCAACGGGTGACTGCTCAGAGTCTTAGGCGCCCCAACGAAGCAGCAAAGAGCAGCCTCCCACCCGGTGCTCAGCCAAGGTTGCAGCGCCAAGAAAGAGCGCCCATCAAAAGCCGCAGTTTTGGGTGGCGACGGGCGCTCGTGCGAGGCCCTGCACCCCGCCGCCGAACAGGTGGTGCGCGAGTGGAAGACGCCCTGGCCCTCGCCGAGGTTGCATCCGTTTCGACTCCTTGGGGTTCTGGCCATGGCGGTGCCGGACGGACCTGAAGAGGCCACCGGCGAGTCGGAGCCTGCAGCGATCGAGTCAGTCTGCGTGCACGGCCGGCCGGCCAGCGCGCATCAGGTGGGCTCGACTGGACTTGGACTTGCAGGCCGATTGGGACGTGGGACCCCGCCTGCGTGCGGCCAGCCGTTACAAGCGCCCGACGGCCTCGCGCAGCAACATCAGTTCGCGGCTGCCCTCGGCGTCGTGCCGCTGGCGCAGCGCCAGCGCTTGCTGCAGTTGGGCGCGGGCTGCGACGCGGTCGCCTTGCTGGGACAGCACGCGGGCCAGCAGCCAGCGGGCGCGCGATTCCCAGTGCGGGCGGTTGGGGTTGACGGAGGTGGCCGCAGCCAGCGCCGCGCTCGCCGCAGCTGCCGCTGGAGCGGTTTCGCCTTGCATCAGCAACAGCTGGCCCCGCAGCAGCTCGCGTCGCACCAGCGCCTGGTTCCAGCCCGCACCAGCCATGGGCAGCTCAACCTGATCCAGCCGCGTCAACGCGGCGCGGGTCTGGCCGCGCGCCAGCATCAGCTCGGCATAGGCGAAGTGGAAACTGTTCATCGCCGACGGCTGCGCAGCGGTCCCGGCATAGGCCGTCCACTCACGCGCGGCCTGGGCCAGTTCGACTTCGGCCTCGTCCAGCCCGCCGGTCGCGATCAGCAACTCGGCCAGTTGCAGCCGATGCAAGGCCAGCGATCCTGAGCCCGGCAGTTCGCGCTGCAAATCGGCCACCGCGCTGCGCACCAGGCCCAGGCTGCGGTCGGGCCGGCCGCGCTCGGCCAGCGACCCCGTCATCAAGGTCTCGGCATAACTTCGCCACCAGCTCTCCAAGCGCTCACCCTCGTCGGCGATGACCCCGCGAACCTCGGACTCCAGCCGCATGGCCTCCTCGGTGCGGCCGGTCAGGTAGAGGAACTCGGCGAGCTTGATGCGGAACACCAGCGCCGAGCGGTGGCGCGGGCCGTAAACCTTGAGGCCGGCCGCAACGGCTTCGCGATAAGCCTTGTCCGCGGCGCCGAAGTCGCCATGGGCGAACTGCAGGTCGCCCATGTCTGCCACCGCCATCACCAGCAGGCTGCCGCCGCCATGCCGATCGGCGAAGGGCCGCGCCTCTTGCAGCAGGGTGATGGCGCGCGGCCAGTCTGCGGCCAGCGCATGGGCCTGGGCCACGAAATAGTGGATACGCACCACGGAGTGTTCCTGGCCCGTCAGGCGGCGATGGAAGGCCAGCGCGGCTTCGGCACTGCGCAGGTATCCGTCGAGGCTCTCGGAGCGCTGGTGGCGCACCCACTGCGTCAACCACTGCGCGCGAATGGCCGAGTGGCGGTCACCTGCCGCGTCCAGCACCTGCCCGGCCTCGCCCAGCAGGCGGCGCGCTTCGGCCCGCTCCGGCCCGTCGACCAGGCTGAAGCTCACGTCCAGCATGGCGGCAGCCAGCCGCGGGTCGTCGATGGCCAGCGTGCGGCGCGCCAGGGCGAGGCGGCGCTGGCGCAAGTCACTTGCGGTCTTGCGCTCGCCGAGCTGGATGTACAGGTCGGCCAGCGTGCGCATGATTTCGATGCGGGTGTGCGGCGCGTCCTTCAGCACTTCGTCCACGCGTGCCGCACCGATGTCCAGCATCTGCCTGACGGTGGTGCGCTGCATGGCCTGCGGATCGGCGTGGTCGGTGCTGTTCAACTGCAACAGTTCCAGCAGGAAGCGCTGCACCGCCTGCGCGCGAACGGCCTCCTGGTTGGCGCGCGCGGCCTCCAGCCGGGCCTGGTGCGCCTGCCAGGCCACCAGGCTGGAAGCCCCCAGCAGCATCGCCAGCGCTGCCGCGCCCAGCAGCACGCCGGTGCGGTGGCGGGCGACGAAACGGCCGAACAGGTAGCGCCGCGTCAGCTTGCGCGCCAGCACCGGATCGCCGCGCAGGTGCCGGCGCAGGTCGGCCGCCAACGCTTCGACGGTGCCGTAGCGCTCGCCCGGCAGCTTGCGCAAGGCCTGCAGCAGGATGGCGTCGAGGTCGCCGCGCAGCGCATGGCGCAGCTGGGCACGTGCGGCAGCGTCGTCGTGTTCCGCGCCCATGGCCGCGCTGCTGGGCGGCAATGGGTCTGCTTGCAGAATGGCTTCTTCCAGCTCGGCCGCGCTGCCGCGTTGCAGGCGGTACGGTCGCGCGCCAGTGAGCAATTCGTAGGCCACCACGCCCAGCGAATACTGGTCGCTGGAGGTGCCCAGCGGCTCGCCGCGGATCTGCTCGGGGCTGGCGTAGTCCGGCGTCAACGCGCGACCGGCAGCGCGAGTGAGCGTGGCCGCGGTGCCTTCGGGCGCGGCTTCGGCATCCAGCAGCTTGGCGATGCCGAAGTCCAGCAGCCGCACCTGGCCCTGCGGTGTGACGAGGATGTTGCCGGGCTTGAGGTCGCGGTGCAGCACGAGCTGGCCATGGGCATGGCTCACCGCCTCGGCCACTTGCAGCAGCAGCCCGATGCGCGCGGCCAGCGGCAGCTTCTGGCGCCGCGCATGTTCGGTGATGGGCACGCCCTGCACATGCTCCAGCGCCAGCCAGGGCTGGCCTTGCGCGTCGACACCGGCGTCGTACAGGCGGGCGATATTGGGATGCGCCAGCCCGGCCACGATGTCGCGCTCGCGCTCGAAGCGCTGCAACAGCAGCTCGCGACGGCGAGCCAAGAGCGGCATCGTCGGCAGCTTCAAAGCCACCAGGCGGCGCGGGCCGCCGTCGCCATGATCCTGGCGCTCGGCCAGCCAGACTTCGCCCATGCCACCCCGGCCGAGCTCTCGCAGCAGGCGGTAGGGGCCGATGCACTCGCCCTCGGCGTGCAAGCTGTCCTCGCCGGGGCAGGTGAAGGTGAGCGAGCGGTCCAGCGGCGACTCGCGGTCCGCGAGGCCCAGTCGGGCCAGGACTTGCGCGCGCTCGGCCTCGGGCTGCTTGAACAGCTCGTCGAGACGGGCGGAGAGTTGGCGCAGGTCCTCAGCGTTCATACGGCGAGCAGTTGCCGACCTTCCAGCGCCTGGGGCTCGAAGTCTTGCGAATCGTCGAGCGGGTTCGAGAAGTGGGCCAGGTCGGTGGCGGGTACAGACATCACGGGCCTTGCTGGGCCATCCGGCTCGCTTCTGCCAGCGCCGGGTGTTCGGCATCGACGGCATGCGCCAGCTGAACCAGCGCCATGTCGGCGGCGCGCTGCGCTGCGGCGGCGTCGTGCTGCTGGCGCTGCAGCTGCGCCAGGGCCAGCCAGGCCAAACCGGTCCGAAACGAGTGCGGCTTGCCGCCTTGAAGTTTTTCGGCCAGCGCCAGCGCGTCTTGGGCATCGGCCAGGGCCGCCGGCAGGGCCCTCAAGCGGCGATGCGCCTGCGATCGCCCGAGCAGTGCGGTGAAGGTACCCGGCAGCGCCGGCCGCTCGCCCACGGCCGCGCTGAACGATGACGCGGCCGCAGCGTCGTTGCCTTGCAGCAGCGCCAGGCGGCCCTGCACGATGAGCCGCATCACCGCCGTCGGCGCGGGGAGGTCTTCTCCGGCCTCGACCATCCAAGCCAGGGCCTGCTCTGCGCGGCCTTGGCTGACGGCCACCGAAGCCAGGCTCAGCAAGGCGTTGCCGATGACGAGGGCATTGCCAGTGTTTCGGCCGATCTCGAGCCCCTGCCGATAACCTGCCTCGGCCTGCTCCAGGCGGCCCAGACCTTCCAGCGCGCGGGCCCGGTTGATGGCGACATACGGAGACGGCGGCGCGCCGGCTTCCTGGCTGGCCAGCAGGGCGCGTTCGCACACGGCCAGTGCGCGGCGCACGTCACCGGCCCGCTCATTGAGCACGCCCCAGTTGTTGAACAGCGCCACCGCATGGGTCCCGCCGGCCAACCCCAGCGAGGCGAACTTGGCAGTGGCGGCCTCATAGTGCCGGTCGGCTTCGTCAATGCGCCCGTTCAGGCTGCAGGCACTGCCCAGCGAGGCCAGGAACGAAGACTCCAGACGCGGCGAGCTGCGGCGCGACAGGCGCAGCCAGCGCAGGGCTTCGCCGGCATGGTGCAACGCTGGCCCAGCGTCGCTGATGCTGTTGGCCAGCAAAGCCAGGTAGTGATGCGCCTCGGCACGCTGCTCGGGTTGGGTTGAACGGCGGGCCACGATGGGCTCCAGCACGGCTATGGCCTCGTGCACGCGGCCCAACCAGCCGATGTTCAACGCGTGCTGGCTGGCCAGCGTGTCGAGCAGATCGCGATCGTGTGAGCTGCGCGCAGCGTCCAGCGCGCGCAGCAGCAGCTGGACGGCGCGGCCCGGCTGGCCCAGCGTCTGGGCGTTCATGCCGATCATCGCCAGCACCGTGGCGCGATGTTCGGGGTGGTGCTTGAACTCCTGCTCGACAAGCTGTTCGGCACGCTCAAGCAACTGTTGCGCGGTGACGGCCTGGCCGCCTTGCGCGGCTTGGGTCAGCAACAGGTTCAGGCAGTCGCTGACGGCTTCGTTGCGCGCCGCCAATTCGAATGCTCGGTCGCGGTCTTGCGCCGCGCGGCGGGTCTGCCACAGCGACCCCGCCAGGCCCACCAGCAGGACAAATATGACCAGCGCCGTGGCGCCGGCGCCGATGCCCAGGGCAAAAGCCGCGGTGACCGCGGCGCCCACCGCCAGCGGCAAGCGGTGCCGGCGCGCCAGGCGCTGCAGCCGGTAGCCAGCCGTATCGGGGCGGGCAAAGACACGTCCGCCATCGAGGTGGCGGCGCCAGTCCAGGGCCAACGCGTCGACGGTGGGGTAGCGGTCGCCGGGCTGCTTCTTCAGCGCCTTGTTGAGGATCGCATCGAGCTCGCCGCGCAGCCTGCGCTTGAGCGGAGCTTCGGTCGCCACCTCGCTGGCCAGCGGTGCGTCGATCTGGGTGATGGCTTCTTCGAGCTGGGCCGCGCTCTGGTGGCGCAGCCGGTAGGGCCGCGCACCGGCCAGCAACTCGAACGCCACCACGGCCAGCGAATACACGTCGCTGGGCGTGCCGATGGGCTCACCGCGGATCTGTTCGGGGCTGGCATAGTCCAGCGTCATCGCGCGGCCGGAGGCGCGGGTGAGCGCGGTCTCGGCAGCGGTCTCGCCTTCCAGCAACTTGGCGATGCCGAAGTCCAGCAAGCGCACCTCGCCGGCGGCAGTGACCAGGATGTTGGCGGGCTTGAGGTCGCGGTGCACCACCAGCCGGCTGTGGGCAAAGGCCACCGCGTCGGCCACCTGCAGCAGCAAGCGCAGGCGATCTTCCACCGCCACGCCGCGGGCCCGGCACCAGGCATCGATGGGCTGGCCTTCCACGTACTCCAGCGCCAGATAGGGCTGGCCGTCATCGGCCAGGCCGGCGTCGTACAGGCGCGCGATATTGGGGTGGCTGAGACCGGCCAGGATGTCGCGCTCGCGCGCAAAGCGCTGCGCCAGTTCGGGCCGCCGCGCCTGCAGCAGCGGCAGCTTCAGCGCCACCGGGCGCTTGAGCTGGCCGTCGGCACGTTCGGCCAGCCAGACCTCGCCCATGCCGCCCTGGCCCAGCTCGCGCAGCAGGCGGTAGGGGCCGAGGGCGTCGCCGGGTTCGAAGGCCGGCGACGCCGCATCGTCAGGTTCGAACGAAGGCGCGAACGCCGGGCCGCGCTCCAGCAGATCGCTGGTGGCAGGCGTTGCACGCTGCGCCAGCAGCCGCCGCAGCGTGGAGCCCAGCTCGGCCGCGTCGACGGCTTGCAGGCCGGCCAGCCAGACTTCGAGAGCGGGCGGATCAAGCGTCATCGCCTCGTCGAGCAGGTTCGACAGGCGGGCCAGATCGGCGGCGGCCAGGGGCATGGTTCAGCGCGCGTGGTGGATGTCGCGAATCCAGTCCCGGGCCGGGCGCAGCGGGTTCAAAACGGGCATGTGGCCGCCGCCGAAGTCGCTTGCGCCCGGGTGGGCAGCAGGCTGGGGTGGGTGGCGGCGATCAGGCTCATGGCGTGGCTCCGGTGTGTGAGGCGGCGGCGCCGCAGTCAAGCCGTGGCGGCTTCTTGCCCACTCATACGGAACGGCTGGCATGAAACCGGACAAGCGTCGCGAGCGCCATTGACGCCGACGGCCACGCTATGGACAGCAGCTACTGCAAGGCCGCCGTCAGCAGCAGCTTGGCCTTGTCCCAGCTGCGCCGCACGGTGCGTTCGGACAACCCCAGCGCCTCGGCGATCTCGAGCTCGGTGAGGCCGCTGAAGTAACGCATCTCCACCACCAGGGCCAGCCGCTCGTCGGCCTGGGCCAGCACCTCCAGCGCCTCATGGACGCGCAGAACGTCGGATTCAGGCGCGCTGAGGCGCTCGCCGAGCTCGGTGTCCAGCTCCACGTGATCGGCATTGCCGCCGCGCCGTTCAGCAAGGCGGGCGCGCGCGAAGTCGACGATCACCGAGCGCATCACGCGGGCGGCGTAGGCAAAGAAGTGGTGGCGGTCTTGCACCACCAGCGACTGGGCGGCGAGCAGTTTGAGATAGGACTCGTGGACCAGCGATGTGGTGTCGAGCAGGGTCATGGTCTGGTGCCGGCGCAAGCGCGAACGGGCCAGGCGGCGCAGGTCCTCGTACAGCAGGCTGAAGGCGCTGCTCGCGGCTTGGGCATCGCCTCCGCGCGCTGCCGCCAGCAAGGTGGTGAGTTCTGCCATGGCGCTCCTCCTGCGGCGATTCTGCGCCCGCCGGGGCGGCCTTTCCAGTGCCCGAATGGCCGGTTCTCCCTCGACTTGTCGTATGAATTGAGGAAGGAACCCTGCCGGCTCCTTTCCCACATGCCCGGAGCCCACGATGTCGAACCTGCTGATGCTCATGGCCTGCCTGGTCGCAGGCTTGGCGCTGCGCCACTGGCAGCGCGTGCCCGATAACGCGCACACGGCGATCAACGCCGTCATCATCCACATCAGCCTGCCGGCGGTGACGCTGCGCTACCTGCACGGGTCTACCTTCGACGCCAGCCACCTGGCGCCGGTGTTGATGCCTTGGGCGCTGTTCGGGATCGGCGCGTTGGTGTTCTGGGCCGGCGGGCGTTGGCTCAAGCTGCCGCGCGCGACCGTCGGCGCGCTCACACTGGTGGGCGGCCTGGGCAACACCTCGTTCGTGGGGCTGCCGATGATCGAATCGCTGCATGGCCGCCAGGGCTTGGGGCTGGGGCTGCTGATCGACCAGCTGGGGTCGTACCTGGCGCTCAGCACGGTGGGTGCGCTGGCCGCCACGTGGTACGCCGCCGAGGCCCGGCCGTGCGCCGCGACGATGCTGCGCAAGGTGGCGGGCTTCCCGCCGTTGATTGCGATGCTGCTGGCGCTGCTGCTCACGCCGCTGGCCTTTCCGCCGGCGCTGGACGCGGCGCTGGCGCGCATCGGCGACACGCTGGCGCCGCTGGCGCTGCTTTCGGTGGGGCTGCAACTGCGCTTTGACGCGCTGCGCCAGCACGCGCGCGCGCTCGGCCTGGGCCTGGGCTACAAGCTGCTCGCCTGCCCGGCGATGGTGATCGGCGTGCTGTGGCTGCTTGACGCCGGGCCGGGCACGCTCAGCAGCGTCAGCGTCATCGAAGCGGCCATGCCGCCGATGATTGGCGCCGGCATCGTTGCGTCCCAGGCGCGGCTGGATGCGCCGCTGGTGTCGGTGCTGATCGGCCTTGGCATTCCACTGGGCCTGGCCACGGCCACCGGGTGGCATTGGATGTTCGGCTGGCTGGCGGCGTGACGCGCCAGTGGCGGGTACTGGCTGCCGCACGCCGCGCAACAGCACCTTGCTCAGCTGGCACCGCCGGCCGTGTCTCATCGACCCGGCGCGGCGTTGGTCTTTTGCCAGCCGTGGGGCCGCCACTTCGCCCCCCTAACTCTGTGCCTGATGGATCCGCCGGCGAATGGCCGGTTTGGGCAGCGATTTGCCGTACGAGTGGGTGAAGGCGCCATCTCGGCATCACCTTCGCAACCCATCAGGAGAACTCCATGGCCCACCGTATCAGCGCCCCCGGGCGCCGTCCCATCGCCTCTGCCACTTGGGTGGACACGCCGACCATGTTGCGGTGGCTGCCTGCACTGCTCGCCGTTGCCTTGCTCCCCTTGGCCATCTTGATCGGGATCAGCCTGGTGTCCGACGAGGCCACGCTCAACGCGCCGACCTCCGAGGCAGTGCCGCCACACGAAAGCGTTCCGGCGGCCACGCAGGGGATTGAGGATGCGCCGTACATCGAATACCACGGCTAAGCCATCGCGAGGAGACCAATCACCATGACCACCCCACTTGCCGCCAGGCCACTGGCCGCGGCCATCGTCTTGTTCGTCGTGTGGGCGGCGCCAGCCGGCGCGCTGGCTGGCGCCGTCGCTGCTGAAGCAACGGCGCAGGTTGGCGCCGCCGCCGACGCCGAGCAGGCGCGGCAGTTCGACGCCGCGCTCGTCGAATACGAACGAAACCACTGGCCGCAGGCTTTTGCAGCGCTGTCGGCGCTGGCCGACCGCGGCCACACCGAAGCAGCCCGCATGGCACTGCAGATGTGGCGCTACGGGCCGGCGCTCTACGGGCGCGAGTTCGTGGCCACGTCGCGCCAGGTCGAAGCCTGGGCCCGGGGCTGGGGTTGCGGCGGTGACGCGACGTCGCACAGCTGCGAGCTCTCGCAGCGGACGCCCTGAGCCGCGCTTTGCGCATTGCACCCTTGATGAACCGGGAAATTCGCGGAGCCGCGGGTTGCGTTCAAGAGACGGTCAAAGTTCGGCGAGACCACTTCACTTGGCCCACATGCACATCAGGCTCTGCCGCACCCCGTCCAGCCGCACGCGGCCGCAGTCACAGGTTCCGCGCCAGGCGGACGACGGCGTCGCCACGCTGATCGCAGCATCGGCACCGGAAATCTGGGCCGCCCTGGCGACACCTGCCGCGCTGAAACAATTTTTCTTCGGCGCCGATGTCGTCACCGACTGGAAGGTGGGAAGCCCGATCCGCATGAAGGGCGGGTTCAAGGGCAAGGCCTGCGAGACAAGGGCGATCGTCACTTTCGATGCGCCACGGCAATTGAGTTTCTCGCACTGGGGCGCCCTGTCCGGCCAGACCGACACGCCCGAGAACCACAACCTCGTCACCTTCGATCTCGTGCCCGAGGGCGAAGCCACCCAGCCGACCACCTGCAGAGCGTGGTGCAAGCCGCCATGGCGCGGTTTGCCGAACGTGTCGCGCGGGTCGAGGCGCATCTGTCCGATGTCAACAGCCAGGCGAAGTCGAGCGACGACGGCATTCACTGCACCTTGGAGGCCGGGCTGGTGGGGCACGACGCCATCGTGGTGAAAGACCACGCCAGCAATGCCCGTCAGGCGATCGAAGGCGCGGTGCGCAAGCTCAAACGTGCGGTCGGAACGGAGCTTGCCAAGCACGAGCCGCGAGCACACCGGTCGAGATCCGGGATTTCGGTCGACGACGATGATTCGGTGAAGCCCGGCTGACGTTGTCGGCGGGGCCGCAAACGGAGCGTCGTCTGCGGTGCGTGCAACTTCAGCGCGTCAAGGCCCGTTCAAGCTGCGCCTTGTTCATCGATGAACGCCCCTTCAAGCCGCGTTGCCGCGCCTCGTTGAGGCATCACGGTTCCTTCAGACAAATCGCACAGAGCTGATCATGGGTGCTTCGCTGCGGCGTGCGGGGCGGCATGGAGGGCGACGCGAATCGCTGCTTCCAGCTTCTCGAAGCCTTGCGAGACATCCACAGGCTTGCCGTTCAGATAGAACGCGGGCGTGGCCCGAACGCCGTTGTGCTCGCCAGCGCGGCGGTGCTCCTGCACCCGTTGCGTGTAGATCCGATCCGCCATCTCGGCGTTGAAGCGGTTCATATCGAGGCCGATGGATTGCGCATGTGCCACCAACCCTGGCAGGCCCAGATGGTGAGGATGGCTGAACAGCAAGTGGTGCATCGGCCAGAACTGGCCTTGAGCGGCGGCCGCTTCGGCTGCTTCTGCTGCCAGTTCGGCCTGCAGGTGCACCTCCACCAGCGGGTAGTGCCGGAAGACAAAGCGCAGACGCTTGCCAAAGGCTTCGACGAGGTGTCGCGTCAGCGGCGCGGCCTGGATGCAGGCTGGGCATTCGTAGTCGCCGTACTCCAGCAGCGTCAGTCCCGCATGCGTGTCACCCAGCGTGTGGTCGGCAGCGGCCAGCGCGGCTTCGGGCGCCGCGACTTTGTTTCCGTTCTTCATGGGTTGCCCGTGTGTGCTGCAGTGATGGAGGACCGGGCGACGAGTCGCTCCGGAGGAAGTTCTGCGCCTGCTTCATTTCGGTCGCGGTGCCTTGATTCGCTCGTCGGGCTGGCTCAAGCGCCCGGCGCGAAGTTCCTTCACGGCGCCCACCACTGAGCGCGCCACGTTGCGCACTTCTTCCTGCACCGCGCCGTCCCTGTCCAGCGCCTCGTGGCTGTTGTAGTAGGGCTCGAAATAGCCGACGTAGCGGTCGAGCTTCGCGGACGCGCCGGCGTCGATCAGGCCCATCCACTCCAGCCAGTCGCAGAGGTTGCGGCGGTGGTCTTCGACGCCAGCCACATCGCCGTGGACGACGACGCCGAACGCGCGGCCTGCCAGGTGCTTGGGGTAGCCCCAGCCCTGCGCTTCGATCTGCTTGGCCTCGGCCACACGTTTGCCGTGGGTGGTGGTGGGGTCGGGGTTGCCACCATCAGCACACACCAGGCGGTCGATCATCAGTTTCATCACGCTGGGCGACTGGTACCAGTAGGTCGGCGCCAGCAGGATGACGGCATGCGCGGCCACCCAGCGTTCATAGATCTCGGCCATCCAATCATGGGTTTGCGCGAGTGCGTGGTTCGGGTAACAACTGCAGGGCCAGTGGCACAGCGGCATGGCGCTGGACACACAGCCCTTGCAGGGATGGATGTTGCGGCCGTAATCCGACGTGACGAGGCTCAGGTCCAGCACGTCGGCTTCGACACCGGCGCCCTGCACGACCTCGCGTGCGATCTCGGTCAGGCGCCAGGTCTTCGAGACTTCGCCGGGGCAGGTGCCGTCGTTGCGCGCGCTGCCGCACACCAGCAACACGCGCGACTTGGTGGCGGGTTTGCCCCACGCCAGCTGCGCCTGGTCGATGGCTTGCCGGGTGGCCAGCCACTCCACGGACATAGGGTAACTCGGGTCGGCGTAACCCGGCCCCGCCAGGCGCGTCAGCGGTGCCTTGCGGCCTTCGTCGTAGGCCTGCCAGGCAATGTCTTCCAGACGGGCGATCGCCTCTCTCTCAGCCGCAAACGCCGGGTCGACGAAGCCGGCCCGGTAGCGCTCGCCGAAGGACTGCCGCGACAGCGGCGCAGGCGCCTGGCCCTTGCGAATTTCAATCATCGTGGTGGCTCCCAAAAAAAACGTCCAGCAGGGACGCGACTTCATGCCCCATACGCTGGCGCACGACACGGCCGGCCGTCTGTGCGCAAGGCAACGCAGGTGAAGCGCCAAACGGCCACTGCGGGCGGCGAAGTTCTTCGGCCTGGCGCGCTCAGGCCATCGCGCGGGGCAGCAGTTGAACGCCCGCCGCAATCAGCGCGCCCTGCAGCGCGGTGTAGCGCCAGAACAGTTCGATGTTGTCCAGCGTCGCCCGGCTGGTCGGCGTCAGGCGCCCGCTCCAGTGACGGGCCAGCAGGTAGGCGGCCATCAGCGCGAGGACGGCGCCATGGAAGGCCTGCCACGACAGCAGCGCCGCGACCGTCGCGCTCCAGGCATTGGCACGCGGCGAGAGGCCGGCGTTGAGGTGACCGAACAGGCCGAAGGCCCAGGCCGCGCCGGCCAGCAACAGCGCGAGCACGATGAGAACCGTCAGCCGAATGCGGGCGGCGCCCAACTTCGTCCGCCGCGCCAGGCCCATCGCGACCGCAGCCATTGCCCACAGCGCCACGCAGGCCCACGCCGATGCGTCAGAGGGCAGGCCCGCGCCCGGTGGCGGGCAAACCGTCGCCAGCATCGACACATGCAGGTGGGCGAACGCCATCGACGCGAAGATGGTCGCGTCGACGACGACGAGGATCAGCGTCGCCCACCAGGAATGCGAACGCGTGCCGGTGGCGCCGATCGGCAGCTCGACGGCATCGCCCACGCGGGCCGTGACGGGCTGCCCGGCGGGCCGGTGGTCGCTGTCCCACAGCCACTTCAGCGTGGCGGCGACGGCACCGATGCCCAGTACCGTCGCCGTGACGAAGAACTTGGCCGTCAGAAGCAGGAAGAAACCGGCCGTGCCGACAGCGGCCAGCAGCGGCAGCCAGCCGTCGCCCGGCAGCACGATGACATGCAGCAGCCGCGCACGTCGCGGACTCGTCACGATGGTCTCGCGCCGGCCCGTGGTGGTGCCGGGCAGCCAGTGTCGGCCCGCCTCGACCTCGGACGCGAGGGCGGCGTGGTGCCACAGCGGGTCGCGCGAATCGACTTGCGGGATGCTGCGTGTGCCGTAGTCCGCAGTCGGCAGCCACTCCAGCGTTGCGGCATGCCAGGGGTTGGCGCGGCGCTGCGAGGGCCGCGCCAGCGTGCGCAGCAAATCGACAAAGAACAGCACGACACCCGCTGCGAACACGCCGGCGCCGATCGTTGACACCGCGTTCAGCGCGTTCAAGCCGAGCCCGTCGGCATAGGTGTACACGCGCCGCGGCATGCCGAGCAGACCCGAGATGTGCATCGGAAAGAACGCGACGTTGAAGCCGCCGAACATCAGCCCGAAGATCCAGCGCGCCCAGCGTTCCGACAGCGTGTGCCCGTTCACCAGCGGCAGCCAGTGGTACAGCGCCGCGAACACCGGGAAGACCACGCCGCCGATCAGCACGTAGTGCAGGTGGGCGACGATGAAATAGGTGTCGTGCACCTGCCAGTCGAAAGGCAGCACCGCCACCATCACGCCGGTCAGGCCACCCAGCACGAAGATGCCCAGGAAACCCAGGATGAAGAGCGCTGCGCCGGTGGTCTGCAGGCGCCCGCGCCAGAGCGTGGCGATCCACGCAAACACCTGCACCGAGGTCGGCACCGCGATGATCAGGCTCGCCCCCGACACCAGCAACACCTGAAGGCTGCCCAGCCCCGCCGTGAACATGTGGTGGGCCCACAGCGCAAAGCTGATCACGCCCACCACGATGAGCGCAGCCACCACCGCGCGGTAGCCCGCCAGCGGGGTGCGGGCGAGCGTGGGAATCATCATCGAGACCAGGCCCGCCGCGGGCAGGAAGATGATGTAGACCTCGGGGTGGCCGAAGAACCAGAACAGGTGCTGCCACAGCGCCGGGTCGCCGCCGCGCGCCGCAATGAAAAACGGCCAGTCGAAGGCGCGTTCCAGTTCCAGCAGCGTGGTGCCTGCGATCACAGCGGGGAATGCGAACACGATCATGAAGGCCACGACCAGCATCGCCCACGCGAACACCGGCATGCGCATCAGCGTCATGCCGGGCGCGCGGGTGAACAGGATGCCGACGATCAGCTCGATCGCGCCGGCGATCGCCGAGATCTCGATGAAGCCGATGCCCAGCAGCCACCAGTCTGCGCCGATGCCGGGCGAGTATTCGGCGCCGGTCAGCGGCGGGTACATGGTCCACCCGCCGTCGGGCGACGCGCCGAAGAAGATCGTTGCGAAGAACGCCAGGCCGCCGACTGCATAAGCCCAGAAGGCATAGGCGCTCAGGCGCGGGAACGGCAGATCGCGGGCGCCGAGCATGCCTGGCAGCAGGTACACGGCGATCGCCTCCACCACCGGCACCGCAAACAGAAACATCATCACGGTGCCGTGCATCGTGAAGATCTGGTTGTAGAAGGCCGGACTGATCAGCGTGTTGTCCGGCACCGCGAGTTGGGCGCGCATCATCAGCCCGAGCACCCCGGCGAGCACGAAGAACAGCAGCGCGGTGCCGATGTAGAACAGGCCGATGTGCGTGTTGTTGACGGCCGAGAGCCGGCGCCAGCCGCGTGGCGGCTTCCAGGCTTCTTCCAGTCGGGCCAGTTCGTCGCGCGGGCGCGGCAGGCCGTTCGGGAGTTCGCTCACCGGAGTTGCTCCAGAAAGCTCACCAGCGCCTGCAAAGACGCTGGGTCGAGCGCGTACGACGGCATGCGCACGCCGGGCTTCGCGTGCTGCGGATTGGCGATCCAGCTGGCAAGCGCATCGCGGCTGAATGGCAGCGTGCCGGCACCCAGGTGCAGGCGGCTCGCCACGTGCGTCAGGTCGGGGCCGATCACGGCCGTCGGCCCCAGGCCGAGCACGCTGTGGCAGGCATTGCAGCGGCGTTCGCTGAAGACCGCGAGGCCGCGAAGCGCGTCTGCACCGCGCGGCGGTTCCGCCGGTTCGGCCTGCGCGCGCAGCCAGCGCTCGAACTCGTCGGGCGACTGCGCGACGACGTGGATCGCCATGCGCGCATGTTGCTCACCGCAGAACTCGGCGCACTGCCCACGGTAGATACCGGGGCGGTCCGCCTGCAGCCGCAGGTGGTGCACCTTGCCCGGCATCATGTCCACCTTGCCGGCAAGCGCCGGCACCCAGAAGCTGTGGATCACGTCTTCGCTGACGAGGGCGAGCGTCACCGCGCGCCCGGTCGGCAGGTGGATCTGGTTGGCCGTGATCACGTCCCGCCCGAGCGACGGGTTGCGGTAGGTGACGCGCCACCACCAGAGCCGGGCCTCAACCGTGATCACGAGTTCGTCTGCGCCCGGCACCTGGCGCGGCGGCGTGAGTGCGTCGGTGCGCGCGGTGGCGTAGAACAGCAACGGCACGAGCACCAGCAACGGGAACACGACACCGGCGCCGACGATCCAGCGCCGCGCGGCGTGGTCTGTGCCGGTGGCCGGCGCGCGTTGCCGGTGCCACAGCGCGGCGGCGATGCACAGCATCACGATACCGAACACGACGCCGGCGCCGGTCACCAGCACCCAGGTCATCTCAGCAGTGACGGCGGCGGCCGGCCCGCCCGGCTGCAGCGAAGACTGCATGCCCAATACGTTGTCCGATGCGTAGCCCGCTGCCGACGTCACCGCAGCGTCCCGAGGTAGGCTGCCATGTCGCGGGCGTCGCCGGCCGACACACCAAGGTCAGGCATCAGCGTGCCCGGGACGATGCTCGCCGGCATTTGAATCCAGCGCGCAAGCAGCTCCGGTGTGTTGGCGACGCGGCCTGCGATGTAGCTGCGCCGACCGTAGGCCGCAAGCGTCACCGCGCGGTCGCCCCGTGCCGCCGGCACGCCGGGAATCTGGTGGCAGGTGCCGCAGTGGTAGCGCGCCAGCAAGGCCTGGCCGCGGACCTCATCCGGCGGCGCCGCGAAGGCCGCCGACGTGGCGCCAAGCGTGCACAGAATCAGCATTCGTCCGACATGCTGCGGCGCCGCGTCTGCATAGCATCGCGAGAACAGCAACCGTGCGAGGGTCGCCATGACGATCAAGCTGGCGAACATCGAGGCGGCAGCGCTGCCGACGCGTCGGCAGCGGGCGCATCGCGTTGTCGAACAAGCAGGCTTCGGTGTCTCGCAGGCTTGTCCATGAAGGCACGTGCCGCGCCGTGGCTGGTTGGCGTTTTCGTGGCTGCGGCGCTCACTTCAGCGCTCACTGCGGCAGTCATGGCGGCGCTGTTCGTCTGGAGCGGCGTTTACGACATCTCGGCGACGCGCCAGCACACGCAGGCCGTGCATTCGCTGCTCGAGAAGACGATGCACCGATCGGTGAAACGGCATGCCGCGCAACTGACGGTGCCGCCGCTGGGTGCAGAGGCGGTGCTCGCGCGCGGCGCGTCGTGTTACGTGCAGAAGTGCGCGCTGTGTCATGGCGGCCCTGGCTTCGCGCCATCGGAGATCGGCCGCAGCATGCAACCGCTGCCTGGGCCTCTGGTGGATGCGAGCGCCAAGTGGACACCGGCGGAGCTGTACTGGATCACACGCAACGGCATCAAGATGAGCGGCATGCCCGCCTGGCAGCACCGCATGCAGGACGCTGATTTGTGGGCGGTCGTCGCCTTCATGCAGCTCCTGCCCAGGTTCACCGCAGCGGATTTCCGTGCTGCAACGGCTGCCGCGCGGGCCGACACCCCCTGCGCCGCAGACGTGCCAGGCAGCGCGCCGTGGGCGCCGCCGGACGCCGAGCGCGGCCGCGCCGCGACGACACAATACGCCTGCAACGCCTGCCATCGGATCCCGGGTGTGACCGGGTCCGATGTGGCAGTGGGGCCGCCGCTGGCAGGGTTCGCGGCGCGCCGCCTCATTGCCGGCGCGGTCAACAACGACACCGAACACCTGGTGCGTTGGATTCGCGATCCGCAAAGCGTCGATCCCGAAACGACGATGCCGAACCTGCAGGTGACTGACCGTGATGCGCGCGACATGGCCGCCTACCTGATGACGCTGCGCTGAAGTGTTCTATTTCGACGTGACCGCGCGCCATATCGCGTTGCCGACATCGTCCGCGACCAGCAGTGCACCCTTGCCGTCGATCGCCACGCCGACAGGCCGTCCCAGAGCCTCGCCCCGGTCGTTCACGAAGCCCGTCAGAACATCCACCGGCTGACCCGCCGGCTTGCCGGCGGCAAACGGCACGAACACGACCTTGTACCCAACGGGCGGCTTGCGGTTCCACGAGCCATGCTCGCCGATGAACATGCCATTGCTGAAGGGCGCCGGAAGTGCAGTTTTCGTCGCTGCCACCAGCCCCAGGGGCGCCACGTGGGCGCCCAGCGCGTAGTCGGGTGCAATGGCTTTGGCGACAAGGTCCGGCCGCGGCGGCTTGACACGTTCATCGACGTGCTGGCCGAAGTAGCTGTACGGCCAGCCGTAGAACGCACCGCGCGTCACCGACGTCAGATAGTCCGGGACCAGGTCATTGCCAAGTTCGTCGCGCTCATTGACCACGGTCCACAGAGCCCCTGACGAAGGCTCCCAGGCCATGCCGTTCGGATTGCGCAAGCCGGTCGCGAAGAGCTGCTTCTTCCCAGTGGCCACATCAATCTCGTGAATCGCCGCGCGGCCCTCTTCGGCAGGCATGCCGTTCTCCGCCACGTTGCTGTTCGACCCTGCAGTGGCATAGAGCTTGGTGCCGTCGGGGCTGGCGATGATGTTCTTGGTCCAGTGGTGGTTGATCGGGCCGCCCGGCAGGTCGGTCAGCTGAACGCCCTTCGCGCTGATCTGCGTCTGACCCGCGGTGTACGGGAAGCGCAGCACCGCGTCGGTGTTCGCGACGTACAGGTCCGTGCCCACGAGTGCCATGCCGAAGGGCGAATGCAGGTTCGCAATGAAAACCGTCTTTGTCTCCGCCACGCCGTCCCCGTCGGCGTCGCGAAGCAGCACGATGCGATTCGCCGACGGCGTGCCGGCACCGGCGCGGCCCTGCACCTTCTTCATGATCGCGCCCTTGATCCCCTTGTTGTCGTCCGGCTTCGGCGGCGCGTTCGCCTCGGCAACGAGCACATCGCCGTTCGGCAGCACGTACACCCAGCGCGGATGATTCAATCCGGTCGCGAACGCGTTGACGGCAACGCCTGCGGCAGCAGTCGGCTTGCCACCCACGGGCCAGCCCTTGGCCGGGGCGATCTGCACGGTTGGGATGAGTGACTTGTCGACCGGCCCGATGCGCGGGTTCGGGCCGATGGTGTCGGCCGGAGAGGCCACCGGGCGAACGCCCGCATCACCCGGCAATGCGTTGGCGCCAAGGCTGGCCGCATAGACGCCCACAGCCACGGCGATGGCTGCGAATGGCGATCGAATCATCTTCAGTCCCCTGGAAGTTGTTGGGGGCGATGCGCACGCCGACGCCGGCGAACCAGCGCCTCCATCGCCGGCATCGTGGGGCGGGTGATTGCCGGCCGTCTGTACGCAAAGCAACACAGTGGCGCCGCGAGCCCGCAGGCGGGAGCGAGCCTCTCGACAACCCTTCCTCCGGCTCGACCACACATCGCACCGCTGTTTGCCACGCAACGCGCCAACGTGTCCGTGCTGCCCGATGTCAAAGCAGTGCAGCATGTGTTCGGCTCCTACGATGTGGCCGCGACACATGGCCTCGCCGCGCGGCCGGCGGCACTGCGAGCAGCTGCCGCCGATGGGCGGGCCAACACCGGCGGCTCGTAGGCGGTCTGCAGCAGCGCGCCCTGTACGTCTGCAGCGCCAATCTGGCGGCACGAGGCGACCCCTTGTGCACAACTAGCGCAGACGGCTCTGCGCTGGCGGCTCCGGTGAAGCCGTGCACCACACGATGAGTCCGAGCAACGCAACTTGAATCGGCAGCCGCAGCCACAGTGCCCAGATCGGCACGGGAAACAGTTCCGGCCGCTGCAACATGTAGATGTGCGCCGGCGTGACCGCGAGTGTCAAGAGGAACAGTCCAGCACCGGCAGCGCGGCGCGTCGGGCGCCATAACAAAGCCACGGCGCACAGCAACTCGAAGCCCCCGCTCCAAAGCACCGCGGCTCGGGGCCATGGGATGTAGGGCGGCACGATGCGCATCTCGGCGTCGGTCGCGACGAAATGTGCAATGCCACCGACAAAGAACCACAGGAAGACGAATCCGACGCCGAAGCGCTTTGCCGTGGACAGGTGGGCGGCCGTCCACGGGCGATCCACACTCAATGGGGCTCCGCCGCCGACGCCGTCGCCGTGGTGTCGAGCCCCTTGCGCTTGAAGGGCGCCATCGAATCCCTGGCACGCGCGATGCGGACGATCTGCTTCGCGATGTCTTCCGGTGACAGCACGAAGTCGATGCAACCGCTGGCGATGGCACTCTCTGGCATGCTGGGCTGCGCGGCGGTGTCCAGTTTCTGGGCCATCGTGATGCCGCCGACTTCCCTGATCCCGCACAGCGCCGCGGCGCCGTCGCCGTCGTAGCCCGACACAATCACGGCGATCAAGGGGCCGTCCCAGAACTGGGTCAGCGAGCGCAGGAAGACCGTGATCACGTCGGGCCAGCCACGCGGCTTGGAGATCGGCGCGAGATGAAACACCTCGCCATCGACGTGCAAGTCCCGGTTGGCGGGGATGATGTAAACCCGGTCGGGCTGGATCAGCAAGTCTTCGGTGATGAGTTCAACCGGCATCCGGGAAAACCGCGGCAGCACCTCATGCAGCTGCGTCGGCATCACGGTGATGTGATTCACGATGACCACTGCCACGCCCATGTCGGCCGGCAGGTGCTTGAGCAGGCGAATGTAGGCGTCCAGGCCGCCCGCCGAACCACCGACGCAAACCACCGGGAAGTTTTTCATCGGCGCTTCACTCTGCATCGCACGGTCGCAGCCGCCCTGAATGGCGTTCACGCGTCGGCTTCGGGGCCGAGCACGTCGTTGCGCGTGCCCGTCTGCGGGTCCAGGCCGCGGTCGGGGGACTCGGCTGTCTGGCGAGCGCTGGTTCCTGGCGAAATCAGTTCTTCGATCACCAGCGTGCCGTAGTGTTGCGCCCGGGTGGCGTGCGCGCGCGTTGCCACTTCAGTGGCGCGCTGCACCTGTTCGTCGTGGGCGGCGCTGACGACCACGAAGCTCTGGCCCTGCAGTGCCAGCGCGAGGTGGGCCTTGACGAGGTTCAGGTCCTGCCCAAGAGAAGCCAGAGCGCCGGCATTGCCGATGTCCATTTCCGCCTGGGCCCGCATCTCGCTGGGGGTGTAGCGCGAGATGTCCGACTCGCCGAAGCCGGCGTCGCGCAAGGCGCTCACGGCAGCGTCGGAATCGGCGGCGGAGGCAAAGGACATCAGCACGTGGTCCACGGGCTTGAACACGCCGAATGACGTGGGGTGGGGATTCATGGGCATTGGGGGTCTCTCCGGATGAGCAATGGGCCTCGCGGGCATTCCTGAACTTGCCAAAAGCTGGGAACGAAGTCGGTGCGAAAACGTACATAGCGCGCCAGCGCACAGACCCTTTCGGTGCCCACCGCTTACCGTGCGACGTCAATTTCAGGAGTGCTGTGCGTGGAACCGTCGATTCATCGTTTCTCGGACCTGTTTGCGCAACTGGGCCTGCCTTCGGACGGGCCTGCCATACAGGCGTTCATCGCCCAGCATGCGCCGCTGGATGGCAGGGTCCGACTGCACGACGCGCCGTTCTGGGAGGCGGCGAACGCTCGCATGCTGAAAGAGATGACTGCAGCCGACGCCGACTGGGCCGAACTGGTGGACCAACTCGACGTGGCCTTGCGGCTGGACGCGCCGAGCCCGACACCTGATGGGCTGCCAGCGGCGGATTGATTGAACGATCGCGCCAAGGACACCGCGATGGTTGAACAGCGAATCGAGCACGACGCCATGGGCGATGTGGCCGTGCCCGCCGAGCGACTCTGGGGCGCGCAGACCCAGCGCGCGGTGCTGAACTTCGCCATCTCGAGCGAGCGCATGCCGGCGGAATTTGTGCATGCACTGGCGCTGGTGAAGCGCGCCGCCGCGGTGGTCAATGGCGCACTGGGCCTGCTGGATGCGGCGAAGGTGCGGGCCATCGTGCACGCCGCGGATGAGGTTTGCGCGGGCCTGCACGATGCCGAATTTCCGTTGAGGGTCTGGCAGACCGGCTCGGGCACCCAGACCCACATGAACATGAACGAGGTGCTGGCCAACCTGGCGTCGGTGGGCCTGGGCGGGCCGTTGGGCAAGGCCCGTCTGGTGCATGCCAATGACGATGTCAACCTCGGCCAGTCCAGCAACGATGTCGTGCCGACGGCGATGAACGTGGCCGCCGTGGTGGCGCTCTGCCGCGACCTGCTGCCCGCGCTGCGGAGCCTGGCAACGACACTGGAGGACAAGGCACGCCAGTTCGCGGCCATCGTCAAGATCGGCCGCACGCACCTGCAGGACGCCACCCCGCTGACGCTGGGGCAGGAGATCTCGGGCTGGGCGGCACAGCTGCGTCACGGCGACGCGCACATCACCGCCGCGCTGCCGCACTTGCGTGAACTGGCCATTGGCGGCACCGCGGTGGGCACCGGTCTCAACACCCACCCCGAGTTCGCGGTGCGCATGGCCGGCGAACTGAGCCGCCTGACCGGCGAGCACTTCCACGCCGCGCCGAACAAATTCGAGGCGCTGGCAGCGCACGATGCGATCGTGCACGCGCATGGCGCGCTCAAGTCTTTGGCGGCCTCGCTCGTCAAGGTCGCCAACGACGTGCGCTGGCTCGCCTCGGGCCCGCGCTGTGGCCTGGGCGAGATCGTGATCCCGGCCAACGAGCCTGGCAGTTCGATCATGCCGGGCAAGGTCAACCCGACGCAGTGCGAGGCCCTGCTGATGGTCTGCGGGCAGGTCTTCGGCAACGACGTGGCGGTGGGCTGGGGTGGCGCCAGCGGCAACTTCGAGCTGAACGTCTGCAAGCCGCTGCTGCTGCACAACTTTCTGCAGAGCGTGCGGCTGCTTGCGGGTGCGCTGCGCAGCTTCGAGCAGCACTGCGCCGCCGGCATCGAGCCCGACCGTGCCCGCATCAAAGAGTTGCTGCAGCGCTCGCTGATGCTGGTGACGGCACTGGCGCCGCACATCGGATACGACCGCGCCGCCGAGATTGCAAAGGCCGCACACCGCGACGGGTCGAGCTTGCGTGAGGCTGCCCTGGCCTCGGGCCACGTCAGCGCAGCGCAGTTCGACGACTGGGTGCGCCCCGAGGCGATGGTGGGTCCTTCATAGACGCTATTCTTTGAGCCCAACAGAAGGACTCCCTCCCCAACATGCCAGGACCCCCGTTTTCAGTGCAACGAGCGGATCACATCGTTCTGAGAGTCGTGCACCTGAAGCACAGCGAGGGTTGTATGTTTCAGTGCTCGGGTGCGCTGAAGTCAAGCGCCGGGACGACCTTGGCCAAAGGGCCCATCGGCCCCCAGAAACCTTCTTGGCAGCGCTTCAATCGATGAACCTCAATCAAGTCACCCTGCCTGCAATCGACGTGGAGCAGTCGGTCGCCTTCTACAAAACGCTCGGCCTCAGGCTGATCGTGGATGCGGTTCCAAGATACGCCCGATTCGAGTGTGTCGAAGGCAACGCCACGGTCTCCGTGCATCACGTCGAGGCCATTTCTTCTGACTCCGGTGTTGTCATCTACTTCGAGTGCGAGGACCTGGATGCACGGGTCGAGGCACTGCAAAGCCTTGGCCTCAATTTCGATCAATTGCCTAGAGATGAAAAGTGGTTGTGGCGCGAAGCCCGGCTGCGTGACCCATCGAACAACACGGTCTGCCTGTATTGGGCGGGCGCCAATCGCCGGCATCCCCCTTGGAGGCTTTCTGAGTGAGCTCCAGGCAAAAGACCCGCACGCTGCACAGGCCACCTCGACCGCGAGCGTCATCCCCTTGAACTCGGTCTGTTTCTCGCCATCCCGTCGTCGGCCATGAGCTCGGTCTCGCCTAAGCAAAAGGCGGCATTCACGATTCTGTCTTCATAGCCGGGAGGCGGCTTCATCGCGGAGTCTGGGACCTGCACCAAGCAGCCCGCCCCGGGGAGCGCTGAGTGCGCGGCACGCATGCTCGTCTTGTGCGCGTCGATTTCCGCCTCTGACCATCCGCCAGCGCGCTTGCGTTCCAGCCGCATGGTGGCCGCGTCTCTGGTGATCCACATGCTCGGATTGGCGACGCCAGCCGCCGCCACATCCGTCGCCATCGTCCAGTCGTCCGGTCAGACCGTGGTTCAGGTCGCCTGCTCCATCAGTTCACGCCTGGCGTTCGGATCGGCAGTGAAGATGTCCGCACGCGACGCGTTCACTCGGTGCTTGGTCGCGTGCAATCGCATGGGCCTCGGTGCGACGCGGAACCGGAAGACGGGCATGAGGATAGGCACAGCCCCCACCATCGCAAATGCGCACGCGAAGGGAGCCCGCCGTGCCGCATGTCCAAGCACGAAGTTTTCGAAGTGCCAGGCGGCCGGACTGCAGCGCGCCCCCGCCAGGTCAACCGCCCGACGCAGGCGGTTTGCCACCCGGGCCGGGCACCAGTTTGGCGCGACGCTGGGCATCCAGCCCGGGTGTTGCGCGCATGTCGGTATCGACCAGGCCGGCGTCGATGTCGCGTTTGGCCTGCGCGATCACGGGGTCGGGCGTGGTGGCTGTGGCGCCGGTGGACTCGTCCCTTTCGTGCGGCAGCGGCAGCGCGGCGCCCAGTGTCTCTGTCGCTGGGCCGGGCACAACAGTTGCCTTGGCCACGCGTGCGGGCGTTGGCAATTGCCGGCCGACGGGCGGGCGCATTTTCGGTTTTAGGCTTGTCATATCGCAGTGCGGGGCAGTGTCGGGATCAGTTCTCGGGGTTGACCACGCGGTCCAGCTCTGGGTCGTCCGGGATGTGCGTGGGCGTCAGACCTTCGTCGGGTTCCACGGGCAGTGCGTCCGGTTCGAATTCATCCGGAACATCGGTGCTGGGGTGACGCGGCTTGTGCGAACTTGTCTTGGACATGATGAACTCCTTTTGGCTGTCAGGCCGACCCGTTGACGCGGTGCCAGGCGTCGCGCACCGCGTGCCGGGCGGCGTCCCATTCCAGGCTGGATGCGCCGCGGTGGGCGGCCCAGTTGCGCGACATCTCTGGCTCCATGTCGTCGTATGCACGCCCTGGATACTGGCCCAGCGAATGCACGCCGAAGCCGTAGGCAGGGCCGTAGTCTTCAAAGTTCGCGCCGCGTTCCACATAGGGGCGGTGGCTGAAGTTCTGACGCCAATACGCGTCTTCGCGCGCCGGATCGATCAACTCGGCAACGTCCTTGCCGGCCAGGCCGCCCATCACCGCGCCCACGGCGGCGCCGACTGCCGCACCTACCGGGCCGGCAAGAAAACCCGTTGCGGCCCCGGCTGCGGCGCCGCCCAGTGCGGCGCCGATGCCGGCGCCCATCAGGTGCGCGCCTGCGGTTCCCGCGACGGGTTCCCGGCTGGCGCCGTCGTGGCTGCTGTCTATGGTGTCAGTCGCTTTGCTCATGTTGGGATCCTTGTGTTCGTGCCCTGGTTCACCGGCTGCGTCCGAGTCGGGCGATCAATGCGCCAAGCACCAGTGCCGCCGTGACCGACAGCAGCGGGTTGCTGCGCACCGTGCCGCGCAGGCTGGCGGACAAGCTGTCCCGCGTCTGCCGCAACTGCTCTGCTTGCGCATGGATGGCTTCCTGCGCGCCCGACAGCCTGTCGCCCAGCCGCTGGACGGTCGGCGCTGCCCCGTCCGCAAGGCGGTCGATGGTGTCGTGCGCGCCTTGCACAGCCCGGTTCATCAGACTCACGGCCGGCGTGGGCGCTTTCTCGGACCCGGGCAGCAGCGATGTGTCGGGCACCGGCTGCGAGTGCCGGGCATGAGGCCCTTCGCCGTCAGTCGGTGCTGCGACGGGAGAGGGCGCGGATTCGGACAGGTTGCTCACGGTGGGTTCCTTCAGCATCAGGTCTTGCGGGCCGGCAGCACCGATTGCTGTCGTTCGCCAAGCAGCAACCGTAGAGGCCTGCGCTGCAGGGGTCTGTGCGTTCCCGCACGCCGAATCTGCACATGCCAAACTTGCCGTGCTTGCCGCCGCAGATGCGCCGGGCATGCGCCCGGCGCTTCATACGCGCTCATCGCCAGCCCGGCCGCGCGCAGTCGCTGTTCGCGCCCTCGCACGGCAAGTCCCGGTTGTACTGGCGACGAGACAGGCACGGGCCGACCACGTGCTGCTTCCACTAAGAACTGCAGACCGCCAACGAAAAACTGACCACGTCCAAGGAAGAGGCGCAGTCGATGAACGAAGAATTGCAGACCATCCACATGGCATTGCAGTTCAAGCTCGACCACCTGGCGCTGGCGCGTTTTGCGGCGGCAGTCAGCGCTCTATGACGCCCAGCCAGTGGCTTGTTTCACGGTGGACCGCGAACTCGTCGTCGCTGTCGCCGGCCAGGGCTGCCGCGCAGCTGTCCACCGACGGGTCAGCCCTTCTCCGCCAATTGTTCGCTGGCGTACAGACGCAGGCCGGTGGTGCCACCATCATTTATCCCTTGTTGAGCCTGGAGGAACCGTGCGATGGGACATTTACTGACAAACGCGGCAGGTCGGCCCAAACCAGGCCTGCAATGGTTTCGAATGCTGCAGGGCCTGTTCGCGAATGAAGCCCAAGCGGCGCCCGAGTGGGCCAGCCCGACCCTGCCGGCGCAGACCGAAGTCCCCGCCGACGGCAGGTGCGTGCTGATCGTTGACGACAACCCGCTCAACCTGATGCTGGCGTCCGAAATGTTGTGGTCGCTGGGCCTGCGCAACCTGCAGGCGGCCGACGGCGCCGAGGCGGTGGCGATGGCCTGCGAAGTGCGCCTGGACCTGATCCTGATGGACCTTCAGATGCCGGTGCTGGACGGCCTCGCCGCCACGCGCCAGATCCGCCGCCTGGAACGTGAACACCGCCGGGCCCGCGTGCCCGTGGTGGCCTACACGTCCAGCGCGCCGGGCATGAGCTTGCTGCAGAGTGCAGGCATTGACGATCTGCTCGACAAGCCGTGCGACCGGGTAAGCTTGCAGGGCTGCGTGCAACGCTGGTGCCCGAAGTTTTCGCCCGCCGAAATCACCGCAAGAGCCATCATGACGGCCCGACACGCTTTTCATGCCGCACGCCACGGCGCTGCGGCCACCCAGCAGCAGCGGCACGGGTTTTGACGCGCTGGTTCAAGCGCAGTCCTCAGTGGGTGACGTGCGCGGCTGGGCTGAAGAAGAAGAGCAGCATCGCCTGGCTGGCATCGGGCCCGTTCGCGTCGGTGTACGAACCCGCTGCCTGACCGCCTGACCAAGCGTGGCCGGCGCCGTGCAAGACCCAATGCTCGGCCAGTGCCGGGCCGCCTTCATTGCCGTGCACCGTGCGCGTGAAGCGCTGACCCTTCAACGTCACACCCTTTTCCACCACGGGGTCGCGCGTCGCCCCGGTCGCCGACTGCGCGGCGCTGGCGAGCACCGCTGCAATGACTTGGTCGCCATTCTTCGGGTGCACGGTGGGGTCCTGGTCACCGTGGAAGACGATGGTCCGCACGGCAGAGCCCCGTCCTGTTTGTGCAGCCGCCGCCTTGGACGCGCTGGCGCCTGCGCGCATGGCCGCAAGGCCTTCTGGCAGGCTGCGCGCCGCGCCAGGCGCCAGGCCCGAATGCACGCCCACCGCGGCAAAGACTTCGGGGTGGGCCGCAGCCACATTCGCGGCCATCGCACCCCCGGCTGACAGGCCTGCGATGTAGATGCGGGCGGGGTCCGCGCCGCGCTCGTGCATCACCGCTTGGGTCATGCTGGCAATGACGGCCGCCTCGCCGCCGCTGCGGCCCTGGTGGTTGTGCTTGAACCAGTTCCAGCAACGCGCCGGGTTGGCGCCTTTCGACTGCGCCGGGTACAGCACCAGGAAGCCCTGTGCGCGGGCCAGTTCATTCATGCCCGTGCCGGCGGCAAAGTCGTCTGGGTCCTGGGTGCAGCCGTGAAGCATCACAACGAGAGGCAAGGGCTTTCCGCTGGCACCGGGCGGCACATAGAGCTTGTAGCCGAGCGTCAGGCCGGCGTGCTGGTGCGAGCCGGCCACGAAGGCGCCGGGGCCTGCGCTTTCGGCGGCTGCTTCGGGCAGCGGCATGGGCGCCGGCGTCGGCGTCCAACCGGGCGCAGCAACGGGTTGTTCAAAAACATAACCGTCTAAAACGGCGGTTGTGGCCGTGGCCATGGTGCCGGCAGGCACGGGCCCGGTTGGCCGGGAGGTGCTGCCCGCGAGGGCACGTTGAATGGCCGCAGTCGCGGCTTGCAGCTTGCCGCCCGACGTCAAGCGGGTGGCTTCGCGCATCAGGCGCTGGAAAGTGAGGTTCATGGGTTCCTTGGGTGAAATTGAAAGGGTTGCGGTCAGCGCTGCAGCGCGGCCTTGACGGCCGGGCTGGCATGCAGGGCCCCCAGCACGTCGATGGATTCAATGGTGGCCAGGGCCAGCTCGGGGCTGACGTCCTGCGCGATCGTCGCCAGGCCCAGCACGCGGATGCGCAGCTTCTGCTTGGACGCCTTCACGGCGAGCAGGTCAGCAGCGCTGAAGTGCTGCAGGCCCAGCACCAGGGTCTTGCGCGCCACCGCCTGCTTCACCGCGTCGCCGTGGCTGGCCAACTGGTTGCGTATGGCGGTGCGGATCAAGTCCGTTCGATTGCCGTAGAAACCTTCGGCCACCAGCAGGTCGATCTGGCCCAGATCGACGAAGCCGAGGTTGATGGTGATCTTTTCGGAATCGGCGTGCTTGAGGGGTGCCGAGGACGCAGTCTTGCTTTTCATAGTGCCATCCTATCACCATCCACACAGATGGTTCATGGATGGTGATCCAGGCCCTTCAAGCCAGTGTTCGCACTGACGACTCGCGGTCCCATTGCCGCGTCTTGGCGGCGGTGATGAAGGGCCCGACTTCCGACGCCGGCACCACGCCGCCATCCATGGCGACGCCTGCGTGTTGCAACAAGGCTTGCCCGCCGGCGTCGATGGCGATGGCCTTGAGGTGGCCGAAAGCGTCACGCACAAACTGCAGCGCCGCGTCTTCGCTGCAGAGCGCCTTGGCACCCGCGGCGGACAACAACACCGCCACCGCGTCAAACAGCACCGACGGCGTGCCCGCCAGTTGCCCATCGACAGCTTGCAGCGTGCCGTCGGCCAAGGTCACGCCGCCCACCTTGGGGGCCACGATCTTGACACTGGCACCCGCCGCCAGCACGGCCTTGCGGATGGCAGACAGTGCCTTGCCATCCGAGCCATCATTCAGCAGGACACCGACGCAGCGGCCTTCGAGCGTGTCCTTCATCTTGCCGATGAGTTGCAGCGCGGGTGAAGGGGCAAGGTCCAGCACCGGGGCGGCCGCGGCGGGTGCTGCGGGCATGCTCTTCAGCGCAAGACCGGCGGCCACGCGCTGCGCCAGGCTGGCGTCCACATGCAGCAGGTTCGCCACCATCGCCTCGCGCACATGGGGCGTGCCAACTTTGGACAGCTCGAACACGAATGCCGACGCGATGTGCGCTTGTTCGTGCACCGTCTGGCTGCGGAAAAACTGGCGCGCCTGGCTGTAGTGGTCGGCAAAGCGGGCAGCGCGCACACGTCCCTTGTCGCCGCTTTCAGCCGCCGCGAAGGTCTTGAAACCTGCCGGACTCTCACGCGCCGAGTTGGGCGCCAGCGAACTGGGCTCGTAAGCCACACGGCCCTTGGGCTGCTGCATCGACATGTGGCCGTCGCGTTGCTGATTGGCAAAAGGGCACTTCGGCGCGTTGACGGGCAACTGGTGGAAGTTGGGTGAACCCAGCCGAGACAGCTGCGTGTCCAGGTACGAAAAGAGCCGGCCCTGCAACAGCGGGTCGTTCGAGAAGTCGATGCCCGGCACCAGGTGCGAAGGGCAGAAGGCAACCTGTTCGGTGTCGGCAAAGAAGTTGTCGGGCCAACGGTTGAGCACCATGCGACCGATCACCTTCAAGGGCACCAGTTCTTCGGGAATCAGCTTGGTGGGGTCGAGATGGTCGAAGGGAAACTTCGCGGCGTCGCTCTCGGAAAAGAGCTGCACGCTGAATTCCCATTCGGGAAACTGGCCGGCCTGAATGGCTTCATACAGATCGCGGCGGTGGAAGTCGGAGTCGGCGCCGGCGATCTTGACCGTTTCGTCCCAGACCGTGGACTGCAGACCCAGCTTCGGCCGCCAATGAAACTTGACGAACGTTGTATCGCCTGCGGCATTGATAAGGCGAAAGCTGTGGATGCCGAAGCCTTCCATCATGCGAAGTGAACGCGGCAGCGTGCGGTCCGACATCGCCCACATCACCATGTGCGTGGCCTCTGGCGTCAGGGAAATGAAGTCCCAGAAGGTGTCGTGCGCGGAAGCCGCCTGCGGGAAACCGCGGTCGGGTTCCATCTTCACGGCGTGGATCAGGTCGGGGAACTTGATGGCGTCCTGGATGAAAAACACCGGGATGTTGTTGCCCACGAGGTCCCAGTTGCCCTGCTGCGTGTAAAGCTTGACGGCAAAGCCGCGCACGTCACGTGGCGTGTCTGCCGAACCCGAACCGCCCGCCACCGTCGAAAAGCGCGCGAAGACCGGCGTCTGCGTGCCAACTTCCGTCAGCACCTGGGCGGTGGTGTATTCGGCCAGCGAAGCCGTCAGTTCAAAGAAGCCGTGTGCGCCGGAGCCGCGCGCATGCACGATGCGCTCTGGAATGCGTTCGTGGTCGAAGTGGGTGATCTTCTCGCGCAGGATGAAGTCTTCCAGCAGCGTCGGCCCGCGCGGGTGGCTGCGCAAGGAGTTCTGGTTGTCAGCAACAACCAAGCCCTGGTTGGTGGTGAGTGCGGGGTGTTCGCCGCCAGCTTGCTGGTGCAATTCGTCACCGACGCCACGGCTGGGTGTCGTGGTGGATGAGGACGGGTGTTTCTTGGAAGGCATGCGGACTCCTGAGGCACGGTTTGCGCCGAAGTTTGAGAGTCCTTGGCCCCTGTCCGTGTAGGAGAGCACGCTGCTGCCAGGCAGGCCCCGGCGGGTCTTCGGGTCCGCTTGTCGGCAACTTCAGCGCCCCCGCCCGTGTGCAACCCAGGCGCTTCGCGCAAACACCGGTCGTGCACGTTGAGGTCGTGCAAGACGAAGAGCGTGGTCAGGCCCAGTTCACGCGCCTCCGGCAGGCCCACCTGCGCTGCCAAACGCTGCAAGTCAGTGGCAGTCCGGAAGAGGCCCGCAGCGAACCGGCGCCACACACTCGCGGGATGGTCTTTTTTGCGACCGGCGGTAACATGGTCCGCATACTGGGACGCCGGCTTGATTCCGCATCCGTCAGTCCTGTGCACCGCCTCATCGGCATCTCCCCATGCAGCAGGTCATTCCCTGGATCCTCGCCTCGATCTCGCTGGCCCTGTTGCTGGGCGCGGCGGTGCTCAGCCTGGTGCATTTACGCAAGCCCACAAAACGCGCCCTGCCCACCGAATGGACGCTGACGGCGCGCCCGGTGTTCAGCAGCGACGAAAGGCGCGTCTATCGACAGCTGCGTGAAGCGCTGCCGCACCACGTCGTGTTGTCCAAGCTGCCACTGGTGCGCTTCTGCCAACCCACCGACCCGGGCGAGGTGCGCTACTGGTATGAGCTGCTGGGCAGCAACCACGTCAGCTTCGCCATCTGCAGCACCAACGGCCGCGTGCTGGCCGCCATTGACCTGGAAACCGACCGCAGCACCTCACGTCGCAACCAGCAGATCAAGCAGGCTGTGCTGTCGGCGTGCAAGGTGCGCTACCTGCAGTGCAGCCCCGACCGCCTGCCTTCGCTGCCCGAACTTCAATTGCTGGTGCCGCAAGTGGGCCCGGTAGCGCGTGGTCCGCAGGCGGCACCGGCCACGCCGGCCATCAATGACGCCCGCGACCACCTGGCCAGCACGCTGGCCACCAAGCGCCGTGAACGCAGCACGCTGTGGGCTGATTCCGGCTTCCTGCAAGATTCCTTCTTCGGCGTTGACGCGCGCATCGAAGGCGGCCACGTCAGCGGCTTCGGGTCGCTTAGCAGTGCGCTCGTGGTGCGTGAAGTGCCGGCAAGCGGCAGCGAGGCAGCGGGCATCGTCATCGAGACCACGCCATCGGCGCTGCGGCACTGAGCGCTGTCCCTGCGCGCATGCTGCAATCAGCGGCATGAATTTCAGCAACCTTGATCCGCAGCAGGTGCTGGCCTCGCTGGACGCCGTGGGCCTGCGCGGCGACGGCCGCATTCTGCAGCTCAACTCCTACGAGAACCGTGTCTTCCAGGTCTTTCTGGAAGACGGCCGGGTGGTGGTGGCCAAGTTCTACCGCCCCGGCCGCTGGAGCGACGCGCAGATCGTCGAAGAGCACGCCTTTGCGCTGGAGCTGGCGGCAGCCGAAGTGCCCGTGGTGCCACCGCTGGCGCTGCACATCGCAAGCGACGAACCCGGCCTGCAGCTGCACGGCAACCCGCCCACGCTGGCCTGCCGCCAGACCCCCGAAGGCCTGCACCGCTACACCGCCGCGCTGCGCTGCGCGGGCCGTGAACCTGAACTGGAAGACCCGGCCGCGCTGCGCCAGCTGGGCCGTTTCATCGGCCGGCTGCACATGGTGGGCAAACGCCAGCCTTTTGCGCATCGCCACCACCTGAATGCGCGGGTGGACGGGCGCCTGGCGCTGCAGTCGCTGATGGACGGCGGCTTTGTGCCCGACACCGAACGGCCCGCCTGGGAACAGGCCTGCAAGCAGGCGCTGGATGCCGTCGAGGCCGCCTTCGCCGCCGCCCAGCCCCTGGCCACGCTGCGCCTGCACGGTGACTGCCATCTGGGCAACGTGTTGTGGCGTCGAACGTCGCAAGAGAATGCCCCGCACGTCGTCGATCTGGACGACGCCATGCAAGGCCCGGCCGTGCAGGACCTGTGGATGCTGGTCAGCGGCGACCACAGCACCATGGCGCAGCAGCTCAACCACCTGCTGGAAGGCTACGAACAGTTCTGTGACTTCGACGACCACGAACGCGCGCTGATCGAAGCGCTGCGCACCCTGCGCATGGTGCGCCACAGCGCCTGGCTGGCCGCGCGCTGGGGCGACCCCACCTTCCCGCTGAACTTCCCGTTCTTTGGTACGGCGGCTTACTGGAATCAGCAGACGATGCAGCTGCGTGAACAGCTGGAGGCGATGCAGGGCTGATCCGGCGTCATCACAAATAGCGACACGGCCCTGTGCTGCCCCCAGCGCGGGGGGTGATGCCGCAGAGGGTGGCGGTTAACTTGTCCAGCACGGGGAGCGCAACCGCCATCTCCCCGCCACTTTGCTGGAGAGCCATTGTTATGTGCACCCTCATCAACCCGGGGCCAAGGCCCTTCCGCCCGCTGGCCTCTGTGGCCTTTGCGGCCCTGCTGGCCCTTGGAGCCTGCGCCGACAACAGCGCACCGCCCGTGGCTTTGGCCGCTGACGACACCTTCACCGTCGGCTGGGAAAGCACCAGTCGGCTGGCGGTGCAGGACAACGACACCCTGAGCGGTGGTGATGCCACCTTGAGAGTGGCCACGCCGCCCACCTACGGCACGCTGGAGCAGCGCGATGGCGTGCTGAGCTACACGCCCGACACGGGCTATTTCGGTCCCGACGAATTCAGCTACCGCATCGACGTGGGCGACGCCAGCAGCACGGCGACGGTGCGGCTTCAGGTGCAGGCGCAGTTTGCGATGCAAGGTGTGGTCACCGACGGCCCCATTGCGCTGGCCCGGGTGCAGGCGCGGGTTGGCGACCAGACCTTCAGCGCTGACGCCGATGCCAGCGGCCGCTACAGCGTGGCGGTGCGCACCAGCCGCCCGGCCGACTTCATCACCCTCACGGCCACCGGCGTCGGCGCGCAAAGTGCCGTGGTGCTGACGAGCCATGTGGGTGAAGCTGCCAGCGTGGCCGCGCAGGTTCGCAACGGCACGCTGACGGCCGAAACAGCACCGGCGCTGATGGTCACGCACCTCAGCGCCGCGCAGGCCGGCCTGATGGCGCAGGCCGGCGTCACGCCGCGCAACAACACCGAACTGACGTCCGCCGAGCAACAACTCGACAGCACCGCCGTGCTCTACGCCGCGGCGCTGGTGCGGCTGGTGGTGGACGGCGGCGTGGCCTTGCCGGAAGGTGTGGCGAACACGCGCGACTTGCTGCAGTCGGCGTCGCTGTTGACGGCGTTCCAGTCCGCACGCCGCGCGGCCGACCCGGCCCAGCTCGAGGCCGCCTACAGCGCCGTGCTCACCGACCCCACGCTGACCCGGTCGCCACCCGTGCCCGCCGCCGGTGCCGTGCCCACGGTGCTGCGCTACGGCTATGGCGCGGGCGGCGGCGCGGCCCGCGCACCGCACATCACGTTGCGCGCCGATGGCACGGCCACGGTCGCGACCGATGCAGCGCGTGCAGCGCACTGGCTCGTGGACGGCACGACCTTGGTGCTCACCTACGACAACCCCATCGTCACCACCGGCCTCAGCAGCTGCAGCGCGCCCCCGAGCAACCAGTGTTCGACTGAAATCGCCATCACGGCGCTGCGCCTGTCAGACCTGGGCGCAGGCAACAGCCGCATGACGATGGCGTCGATGACCACCCTGGGCCACACGGTGATCCAGGCCGGGCCCGACGCCGGCCGGCGTGAGAACACAAGCACCAACCTGCTGCGCCGCTACAACCGAACAGCGAGTCCGCTGCGGACCGAGGACTTCCCCGATGGTGCCCGCATCGCAGGCGTGTTTTCCGAACGGCGGCCGTCGGCGTCGGCGTTGGTCAGCCGGCAAGACGTGCTGCGCATCACCGGCCCCGGCACCGGCGTCATGGAACGCACAGGCGCCGCGGTCTTCTGGCGCGTGCTCGACGGCGCGCTGCTGGTGGACGTCGGCACACTGGCCACGCGCTACGTGCCTCTGGGCACGGGCCCGCTGGGTGAAGAGCGCTGGGCCATGGAAGTGCTGGACACCACGTCATCGGTGAGCAGCCACCACGAAGTCATGGTCATGCGCGCCAGCGCCGTCAACATGAGCCTGGCGGATTGGGCAAAGCCATGGGCCGGTAATATGCACGCCGCGTTCGGGCTACAACTGGCGACCGAGTTCCAGGCCAACGGCCGTTGGGGCAACAACGGTGCCAGCCGCGGCGACCCGTTGCCTGCGGTCACCAGCTTCGCGCGGTACTGGCGTCAACTGCCCGATGGGCGGCTGGAGATGGTCAGCACCGCGGGCAACTGCGACCCATTCGTCGGCGTGCCGACCTGCAGGATATCCCTCCAGCGCTTCTGGACGCCCCTGGCCCGGGTCGGGCGCACGGTGTGGCTGATGGAACACTTGATCATCAACATCGGCGACCCAACGGGCACGGGCACCGACACCCGCTTCGTGGCTTTCACGGAGCGGTCGCCGGGGTCTTGATGCAGGACGGGCCGGCCAACGGCGCTGGCCCGCTCGCTGCAATTGCCGTCAGCCCACCAGCAGCCGGTTCACCCGCCGCACGTAAGCCGCCGGGTCTTCCAGGTTGCCACCCTCGGCCAGCAAAGCCTGGTCGAAGAGGATGTGGGCCAGGTCGTCGAAGTGCTCGCCGCCTTCGGCCGAATCCATGCGCTTGACGAGCGCGTGTTCGGGGTTGACCTCCAACGTCG
>Ga0335394_10000524_pt1 | contig 41114 bp, 48 predicted proteins | sample MAT03_FD_205741 | JGI IMG/M metagenome (GOLD analysis project Ga0335394, IMG submission 205741) | Freshwater microbial communities from Lake Fryxell liftoff mats and glacier meltwater in Antarctica - MAT-03 (spades assembly) (version 2) ... | reverse complement strand
TACCTGTTCGGCGGCTTGTACGACTTCGCCGGGCAGATCAGGCAGAAGAACATCTCCAAAGGCGGCTTCCAGTTCGCGGTATCGCACTTCCTCGGCGCCACCTTGAACACGATCGATCGGATGCCCGAGGATACGTTCAACGAGATCGTGGACAAATACGTTGAGATGAACGTGGCCCACCCGTTCATGGACGGCAACGGCCGGAGCACCCGGATCTGGCTTGACCTGATCTTGAAGAAGCGCCTGAAGAAGTGCGTGGACTGGAGCAGGATAGGCAAGACGGAGTACATGAACGCGATGATGCAAAGCGCCGTACGCGCCAGCGTGCTGAAAAAGCTGCTGAAGAACGCGCTGACCGACCAGATCGACAGCCGGGAGATGTTCATGAAAGGGATTGATCACTCGTACTACTACGAAGAGGAATGACGTGAACTTGAAAGGATCTACTCGCAGGTACCGTGGAAACCGTTGTTCCACAAGTGATCGATGTGCCTGCCTGCCGCCGGCAGGTTCGATGGGAAGATCCTGTTACTAGACCTGCTCGGTCAAGAAATGAAAATGGTCATGCCACCAAGGAGCATTCACGTTCATCCACGGTTTCTTCCACTTCTCTTCCGGCTTCCCAAGATCATACACCCGATCGTGGATAATATGGATAACCTTTATTCCAACGGTATACTTGTACCGAGTAGTTTGCGATCGCATTAAGACCTGACATGACCTTTACCGCACAACTTGACACAATGGTGAGCACCTTGCGCACCGCACGTACCCGCCTGCTGGCCCCGCTGGACTTCAGCCAACAACAACTACCGCACGACCCGGAGATCTTCGTGGAGAACGTGCTGCTCTACGTTATGGACGAATGGAGCGCCGACCTGAAAGCACAAGGCCACGTGTTGGAAGAAGATACCGAATGGGACGATCACACAAGCCATTATCCGCGTTTCGTATTGCGCATGGCCGGAGGTAATTCGGCCCAGTTGCACTTTACGGGTAGGTATCCTGAAGCCTTGTTCCTGACCGTTTCAAAAGGGTTCCGCAACAACACGCAATTCAGCGATGCGAAACATGCAACAGTGGAGTTGCCCATTACCAACGATCCCAACGTGCTCATGATAAGCCTGATGGACGGCTTGAAGAGCATCACGGTCCAATAGTTGCGCTTTCCCGGACATGAAAACGCTGTACCTCTGCAGACATGCAAAGAGCAGTTGGTCCGTAGCCGGTATGTCCGACTTCGATCGACCATTGAACGAACGTGGCCTGCGCAATGCGCCGTTCATGGCGAACCTTTTGAAGGATCGCGTGGAACGTGTGGATGCGATCGTAACAAGTCCGGCCAACAGGGCATTGACCACTGCGCAGGCTTTTGCTACTGCCTTGGATATTCCGGTTGCTCGCTTCACCGAAGACCGTGCGATCTACCATGCCGATCGTTCAACCTTGGTACATGTGGTGAACAACTTGCCCAATAACGCTCAACGCGTGTTGCTCTTCGGCCACAACCCGGGCTTTAGTGAATTGCTGTTCCATCTCGCGGATGCAGGTGTTCGCGTAATGCCCACCTGCGGATTGGCCCGCATCGATTTCGCTTTGGATGATTGGGGCGCTGTGGCGAGGAACACAGGTAACCTGGTCTGGTTCGACTATCCGAAGAACCATTCGGGGCAAGAGTGAAGGCGTACAGTTCAGCCCCCTCCCATTTCCTTTCAATGGATCGCTTCCCGGTACAACGTGCGGTGTTGCAACGAGCCATAGGGCCGGTACACGTAGTACACATGCCTACCATGCACTTGGACCTCTTCCGGAAATGGATCTGTAAGCCTGCTTATTGGACCTAAAGCACCGGTTGAAGGATCCACCTTTCGGAGCCACGTCCGTAGGTTCTTCTTAAACACCGCATACACCGATCCATCCGCTTTGTCTTGGATCAGTCGTTCGCTCCAGCTCCGATCCTTCTGATAGCTGATCGGGATCTCATCGATCGCCGTGAGATCGGGCCTTGACCGGTGGATCATTCCTTTTGCATGATCGAAAATGCACAACGTATCATGCACCACGAACAACGGGGCATAAGGAAGATGGAAGTATAGGTCGTTCTGGAACCCGGTCATGTAACCGGCTATGATCTCCCGCTCTATCCCGGTCTCCTTTTCCAAGTCCATCGCGATCACCTTATCACGACCTGTCATGTACTTGAATTGGCTGCGGAACAGCTCCATGGTATGGTCCTCTTGTACATGGCAGAACACGCCTGTCTCTTTTGTTCCAACGTTGTATCCTATGTGTTCGAATGCTGGATAGGACTTGCTCATGGTGCTTCCGAGCAAAAGATCGGGCAAACTATCTGTCCATGGCAGGATCTCCTCGCGAAGTGTTCCCAGATCCATCGCAGTGAGCAAGACCTCCTTGTGTACCAAGGTCGCCATCCATGCTTTCCGTGTGCCTTCAACGATGGTGCGGTTGGCATGGTCATGGTGCAAGCGGACCGCATCACCCGGTATGCGCACCGAACAAAGCTCCACGAAATTGGTGTCGAGAAGGTGCAAGCGCGCCTCCCGAAATACTTGTGACCCGGCTTCCGAACCACTGTGCCAATACTGCGGCCTTTCATAGGTAAGCACCCAAAGTCCATGATCATTGGCGTGATAGTCCCCAACGTGGAGGTCTTCACGCTGATAGACCACCTCCGGGCCGGGGCGAGAGATGGTGACAGTGGGTAGTTCCACTGTGCGGCTAACAAGTGCGATCACCAACGTGGAGCCCGCTTCCATCTCGGTAGTTGATACGCTGCGTTGGATCGTGGTATACCCAATGAAGGAGAATTCCAGTACAGCGGTTCTTCCTTGCGCCAACAGGAATTCGAAGTTCCCTTGTTCGTCCGTAGTGGTTCCTCGATGGCTCTTCAACAGGATCACATGTACCCCCGTTAACGCTTCTCCGGTGGCTTCATTCACCACCTTGCCCTGCAGCCGAACAGTCGACTGCGCGCCTACCATGCTGGACAAAATCAAGGAGATCACGATCGGAATTATGCGGATCTTGGACATGGTGCGTTAACACTAGTAAGATACACGAACCTCCAAGATCGCATACATTCACAGCGAGGAAAGGACGAAATGGGCCCATTTGCGGATGAAAGGACCTTTACGATATGATCACTATCAGGTGCTCGGGGTTCCGCGAAACGCAACGCCCGAGCGGATCAAGCGGGCCTTTCGCGAGCGGGCCAAACGCTACCATCCGGACCGTTCCGATTCGCCTGCTGCGGCATCCTTGTTCCAACTGGTCCACGCTGCGTATACCGAGTTGATCGACCCGGATCGGCGCCAGGTCTATGATGAACGGCTGCAGTTCCACCGCAAAACACAGCACACCGAAATACCACCTCAATATCGACCAGCTGGTTATCGGGGCCACACAAGACAAACCCCTGTGAGCAACGATGCACCTGTGAACCGGTTCGCTTTCATTGGCCTGCACGTCACTGGCCTATGTTTCGGTGTGGTACTGATCGGTGGCATATTGATCGGCGTGACCTTTCTCAGTTGGCCGTTCTTCACCCTGCTCCTTTGCATTCCAGGGATCGCGGTGATCCCGGACAGTATTGCGGGGTTGCGGAGTTAATTGAACGCAACGGATCTTTCGACCGATCGCCAATTCAAGTAACGCGGAAGAAGCGTCCACCTACACCACCGGCACCAACCAACCATACGGATCGGCAATACGCCCTCTGCGGATCCCATCGAGCGTTTCGCCGATCGAATTGGTCAAGAGCCGTTCATCAACACTGGGAAGGGAAAATTCCTCATCGCCGAAGGAGATGCTCGCGATCTGTGCAATGGTGGCAGCTGTACCCGCACCAAATGCCGAACGCAGCCGACCGTTGCGTGCCGCTAGATGGATCTCCTCAACGCTTACTTGGCGTTCCTCCACCTTGATGCCTTGGTCGTTCGCAATGCGGATGATGCTATCCCGAGTAACACCCCGAAGGATCGACCCATCCAATGCTGGTGTGATCAAGTTGCCGTCGATGTTGAAGAACACGTTCATGGTACCGCTCTCTTCAATGTACTTGTGTGAGAGCCCATCGGTCCAGATCAATTGGTGGAAGCCTTGTTCTGCTCCCATCTTGGCAGGATAGAGTCCACCGGCATAGTTACCTCCGCACTTGGCCTCGCCCGTTCCGCCCGGGAAGGCACGGCTGTAATGCGTCTCCACTTTTACGCGCACAGGCTCCGCGTAGTAGGCTCGCACAGGACAAGTGATGATGATGAACCGGTAGCCATCGCTCGGGCGCACACCGATGTATTCATCACTGGCGAACATGAACGGCCGTATGTACAAGGCCGCGTCCTCCCCTTTCGGGATCCACCCCTTGTCCAATTTCACCAATTCTACCAAGGCGTCCAGGAACAATTCTTCCGGTATGGTCGGCATGCACATGCGCTCCGCACTGCGGTGCATCCGCGCTATGTTCGCCTGCGGGCGGAAGAGATGCACACGGCCCTCGTCCGTCCGATAGGCCTTCAAACCTTCGAAGATCGTTTGACTGTAATGGAGCACCAACGCCGCAGGGCTCATGCGCATATCACCGAAAGGCTTGATCACGGGTGCCTTCCATTCACCGTCCGCATATTCCATCTCGAACATGTGGTCGCTGAAAACGCGCCCGAACTTGATGTTGTCGAGGTCGGTAGAGCCCAGTCGTGAAGCAGTGGTAATTTGTGTTGCTATCTTTTGCCCTGTTGAGATCATCAAGCTGGCGTTTTTCAGGTTGGAACAAATGTAGCCACTTCGCCTTCTGGCATCTATAAGGATACCCCAAGCACTCATGGCCTCTGCGCCCAAAATAACACTTCCGCACGAGGACATACACACGATCTTGAAAAAGGTGTGGGGTTATGACCGGTTCAGGCCGAACCAAGAGGAGGTGATCAACAGTGTGCTCGCAGGCAGGGATACGCTCGCTTTGCTGCCTACCGGTGGTGGAAAGAGCCTGTGTTTCCAGGTGCCGGCACTGGCCATGGGAAAGCTCTGCTTGGTGGTATCGCCGCTCATCGCATTGATGAAGGACCAAGTGGGTCGCCTTCGGAAACAAGGCTTGCAAGCACGAGCGATCATTTCCACCATGACCCCGGCCGAGATCGATAATGCCTTGGAAAGCGCTGCCGTGGGTAAACTCCAGTTCTTGTACGTAAGCCCGGAACGATTGGCCTCTCCCCTTTTTCTGGGCCGCTTGCCCCGGTTACCCTTGGGCTTGATCGCTGTGGACGAAGCACACTGCATCTCCCAATGGGGATATGATTTCAGACCGGCCTACCTGCGGATCGCAGCTGTTAGGGAACTCAGGCCGGAAGTTCCGATCATCGCCTTGACCGCTTCCGCAACCCCGGCGGTGACCAAGGACATCATGGAGAAACTGATGTTCCGCGAGCCGAAGCTGGTCCGCGGTTCGTTCCACCGGCCCGAGCTAACGCTGTGGGTGAGCAATGGTGAGGACAAGGAAGGTCGGCTGTTGAAGGTGGTGCGGAACGTGCAAGGATGCGGGATCGTTTATGTGCGTACGAGAAGAGCCACCACGCGTTTGGCCAATATGCTCTTGCAGAACAAGATCCCAACTGCTGCTTACCATGCTGGACTTCCCGGCGAGGAACGGGATCGCATTCAACAAGAGTGGACGAACAGTGCAGTGCGTTTCATGGTCGCCACCAATGCCTTCGGAATGGGAATTGACAAGGCGGATGTTCGTCTGGTGATCCATACCGAGCCACCGCCCGATCTGGAGAGCTATTACCAAGAAGCCGGCCGCGCCGGAAGAGATGGCAACACTTCATTTGCCTTTCTGTTGACAGGCCCCGGCGATGTGCAGCGGTTGCGAGATCAGCTGGTCGCATCATTCCCCTCTATGCCCCATGTGAGAGCGGTTTACCAAGCCTTTGCCGACCGACATAAAATTGCCATGGGGTCCGGTTTCCTGGAGACCTATGAGGTGGATATTCGGGAATTGGCAAGGCGAACAGCGCTACCGGCGGTAACCGTTGCCAACTCCTTGAAAGCCTTGGAACTCGATGGGAAGATCGCGCTTTCCGATGGGGTGCGATCCCCATCACGGGTCCTGTTGATCGCCGATCAGCGAGTGGTCTATCACACCCGCGTGAACGATCGGCGGAATGGACCCATGCTCGAAGCGCTGCTGCGATTGTATGGCGGGCTGTACGAAGAACCCGTAGTGATCGATGAGGTCCGTTTGGCACGCGCAGCGGAATGGCAAGTGGCAACAGTCCTCTCCAGATTGAAGGAACTCGACCAGATGAAGGTGATCTCCTACAAACAACGCACTGACGCACCAACCGCGACATTGCTGGTCCCACGTGTTGATCCCAAGCGCATGGTGCTCGATCCCGCGGCGTTGGAGGCTCGTAAGCAAAGGGCGGAGGAACGCATGAATGCCATGGTCGCCTTTCTGAAGAACACCACTACATGTCGAGCTGTTCTGTTGTTGGCCTATTTCGGAGAACCCATGGACCACGATTGTGGGATCTGTGATGTATGCGTGGCGAAGCGTGTCACATACAAAGTGGACGATACCAACTCGAACATGATCGCAGAACCGCTTGGACCCGACATGGAACACCAAGTGAAGGCACGGTGGAAAAGTGACGATCACGCGGCGGAAATGCAAGGACCCATCGATCAAGACAAAGCGCCATCCCGTGAATGATCGCGCCTTCAGCAGTGAAAATGATGGGGCCATGAAACTGGCGCGTTCATTCTATATCCGTTCAACTGCTTTGGATGCGGCACATGATCTTTTGGGAAAGGTGTTGGTGACCGATCTGAACGGTGACCGAACGAGTGCCGTGATCCTTGAAACGGAAGCGTACATGGGTATACCGGACCGCGCTTCCCATGCACACGGTGGCAAAAGGACCGCCCGCAACAAGACCATGTATGACGTCGGCGGCATGGTGTACGTGTACCTCTGCTACGGCATCCACCACTTGTTCAATGTTGTTGTAGGTGATGTCGATGATCCGCAAGCGGTCTTGATCAGAGCGGTGCATCCGGTTGAAGGGATCGCGATCATGCAGCAACGTAGACCAACGGCGGAAACCAGCACCGGCGGGCCGGGGACGTTGACGCAGGCCTTGGGGATCCGCACCACACACGATGGGCTTGATCTTTTGGGTGATGCGATCTGGATCGAGGATCGCGGAATACACGTGCCCAAAGCGAAGGTGATGATCGGTCCGCGGATCGGTGTGGACTACGCCGGTGAAGATGCCCTGCTCCCCTATCGATTTCGCATCGCATATTCGCAGTTGGAATGGAAATAAAGAACGAACGTATCGTGTTCATGGGCACACCCGAATTTGCGGTGGCCACCTTGGACGCGCTTGTTTCCGCGGGCTTTCAGATCTGCGCTGTGGTAACGGCTCCTGATCGACCAGCAGGGCGTGGGCGGCAATTACGGGCTTCCGCGGTGAAGCAGCGTGCAGTAGAACTGGGGATCGATCTTCTTCAACCCGAAAAATTGAAGGATCCCCTTTTCGTGGAACAGTTGAAGGGGTACAATGCTTCGATCCATGTGGTGGTCGCCTTCCGCATGTTGCCGGAAGTGATCTGGAAAATGCCACCCTTGGGCACGGTCAATTTGCATGCTTCATTGCTGCCGAAGTACCGCGGTGCCGCCCCGATCAATTGGGCCGTGACAAATGGAGAAGTGCGAACAGGAGCAACCACCTTCCGTATCCAACAAGAGATCGATACGGGTGACATCCTGCTGCAAGAAGGGATCGACATCGGAAAGGATGATACGGCCGGCGATGTCCATGATCGCTTGATGGTGATGGGCGCCGATCTTATGGTGGGCACCATACATGGGTTGTTCGACGGGTCCTTGCATTCCGTCCCGCAACAGATGAATGGAAGCGATCTTCCCGCAGCACCAAAATTGAACAACGAGAACACCCGGTTGCATTTCGATCGTTCGGCGCAGCATGTACACGACTTGGTTCGCGGCATGAGCCCCTTCCCCGGTGCATGGTGCGAATGGGTGACCGATGGAAACCGCCCGCTACACTGCAAATTGTTGCGCACGCGAATTGCCGAGGTTGATCAAAAGAAGGCACCGGGTACAGTGCTGCTGATCGGATCACGGATGTTGGTCGCTTGTGCCGATGGGGTTATCGAAGTACTGGAACTGCAACTGGAAGGTCGCAAGCGTATGGAGGCCGCAGAACTCTTCAGGGGACTTCGAGTTGAAGGGACCATTTCACTGCAATGAACGTTGATCGATCTGTTCAAGGAGTGGTAAGTGGGTCATTCGCATGAAGTACGACCATGTATTCCGACTTCAACGATCGGAACAGCACATTCGCATGCATGCATTTCCTTGGTATTGAGCACGAAATACCGTTGACCCAACGGTTAGCGATTTTGGTAAATGGTGTTTTCTGAAAGCCTTGCTGGGGGCGGGATGCAGAGGTACTTATCAACAAAGGCCCCTGTTTATCAACATTTCGGTCGATTTACGTCGGAAACCCTTGACATCAGGGCCTACTAGGATACATTTGCTGCCGAGTTACACAAAACAAACCAACTCAAAAACCAAACACCATGGGCTTGAACAAAGCAGAATTGATCGAATCGATCGCCGCTGATGCAAAGATCTCAAAGGCTGACGCCAAGCGCGCCCTTGACGCATTTGTGACCAGCACCACCAAGGCTCTGAAGAAAGGCGAGCGCGTTGCTCTCGTTGGCTTCGGTACCTTCTCCATCACCAAGCGCGCTGCCCGCAAAGGCCGTAACCCACAGACCGGCAAAGAGATCAAGATCGCTGCCAAGAAAGTGGTGAAGTTCAAGGCAGGTGCCGACCTCTCCAGCAAGGTGAAGTAAGCAACCTACCAAGTAAGAAAAGTCCCTCGCCAAAAGCGGGGGACTTTCTTTTTGTACCGATCTTGTTGCTCTTCATGGCACACATTATTACCTCCGATCCACAAAGTGCCGACCTGTTATCGAAATGCTTCTAGACCGTTCAATGACATGACCGACCAACAACGTTACGATCTGCTCCTACCCTTCTTCTCGGAGAACAAACGCATGCTCTTCGACCGGTTCGCAGCCACGCGTACGCGCCATGTAACGGTGGTGATGGAGAACATTTTCCAATCGCAGAATGCAAGTGCCGTTATCCGGACCTGCGATCTTGTCGGCGTGCAAACAATGCATGTGATCGAGGATCGCAACCCGTACAAACTGAATCCCGATGTTACGCTGGGTTCATCGAAATGGGTCGACATAGAACGTTATGGATCACAGTCCAACAACGTGAAAGGTTGTCTGGACGCGTTGCGTGCGAAGGGGTATCGGATCATCGCCACATCACCACGCAGTGAAGACACCACTCCAGCCAACATTGATCTGAACGAACCGATGGCCTTCTGTTTCGGAACGGAACTGACCGGATTGAGCGATGAGCTGATGGAGCAAGCGGATGAACATATCCGCATACCCATGTACGGCTTCACCGAGAGCTTCAATATTTCCGCCTCTGCAGCCATCGTGCTCTATACGATCATGGAACGGTTGCGTGCCAGCAATGTGGCATGGCAACTGAATGAAATGGACCTGATCGCATTGAAGTTGCAGTGGGCACGGACCGTCGTTCAGCACGCGGATCAAGTGGAAGCAAGGTTGCTGCGCGATGCCGGTATCGATCCCGAGAACGGCGCGTGAATTTCGCATGGCACGATGACGTGCATTGCAGCTGTTCCTCACTCGTCAACATCGTTCGATCAACCGATCGCCATGAACACTTCCGGGTTCACAAATGAACTTTTCACTGGTGCTAGAAGACCACTGCACCAATACATTTGACCAAATCCTAACAGACCGACAAATGGGAAAAGGTGACAAGAAAACGAAGAAAGGAAAACGCGTAATGGGGAGCTCAGGTAACAGCCGCCCTAACATGCGTAAGCAAGCTGAAGTGAAAAAGGCCGCAGCTAAGAAGGCCGCTCCAAAGAAGGCCGCCAAGAAGGCGGAGCCGAAAAAGGAAACACCGAAAAAGGTCGCAACAAAGGCTGCTGCCCCGAAAAAGGCCGCAGCAGAGAAGGTGGCCACAAAAACAGCCGCTCCCAAAACAGCCGCAGTGAAGAAGGCCGCTCCGAAGAAGGCGGCAAAGAAAGCAGCGCCCAAGAAGTAGTCGATCAAACTCCGATCCAATGCAAAAGACCCCGGCCAACGTCGGGGTCTTTTAGTTCAAGGTGGATCGATGCGTACTTACGGCTGTAACCGGACCTTCACCCAGCTACCATCGGCAAAATGCTCGAATGCGATCCGGTCATGCAAGCGGTTCGGCCTGCCTTGCCAAAATTCGATCCGCTGTGGACGTACCAAGTAGCCGCCCCAATGCAATGGTCGTGGTACCTCGTTCTCTGCAAAGCGTTCCTTCCAACGCTCGAAGCGATCGTCCACGTACTTCCGGTCTTCCGCTGCCCGGCTCTGGTCACTTGCCCATGCAGCGATCTGGCTTTCGCGTGGCCGTGAAGCGAAATAGGCATCGGAAATGGAGGTCTCCAATTGTTCCACTTTGCCTTCGATACGTACTTGGCGTTCCAGGTCCGGCCAGAAGAAATTCAAGGCGACATGAGGTGAACGTTCCATGTCCATCGCTTTGCGACTGTTGTAATTGCTATAGAACACGAACCCGTGCGCATCGAACGAACGGAGCAGCACAACACGGCTGCTGATCGTAACGCTCCCAGCAGTGGACAAGGTCATCGCACAGGGTTCCGTGGCACCACTTTCCTGAACCTCCTTGTACCAGGACGCGAACAACACCATCGGGTCATTACCGACATCTTCCTGGTCCAAACTCCGTTTCGAATAGTCCGTTCGGTCGTGGGTGTGCTGCTTCTCCATTCTTGGGAATTGGTAGCTGCGAAGGTATCCGTTGCTGCCATCCGATGCACCGCTTCCTCATCCTTCTTTTGCCATTTGCCCGGAACTTGTTATTTTACACATCAACATGGCAAGAGATCATTTGGACCTTGACCCCGAAAACAGGATCAAACCTGCACGTGGAAGGTTGCTCGTAAGCGAACCATTCCTGCCCGATCCCTATTTCCGTAGGACGGTCGTGCTGCTTTGCGAACATAACGAAGAGGGTTCCTTCGGCTTTGTGCTGAACAGGCACATGGACATGGCGGTGAACGACCTTATGGAGAACTTACCGCCCGTGGCCTCCCAAGTGAGTATTGGCGGGCCGGTCCAGAGCAGCAACCTGTACTATCTGCACACACTGGGCAAACGTATTTCGGGCAGCCAAGAAGTGGTTGACGGCGTGTTCATGGGCGGCGATTACGAACAGTTGAGCGGTGTACTAAGCGCCGATGAAAGGCTCTCCAAACACGTTCGCTTCTTTGTGGGCTATTCCGGTTGGGGCAAAGACCAATTGGACAAGGAATTGGAAGAAAAGGCGTGGCTGGTCTCCAACGGGGAGAAAGCACGGATCATGGATGTGCGCACCAGTGATCTGTGGGCGCAAACCCTGCGCGCCATGGGCAAGCCCTTCGCTCCATTGGCCAATTTCCCGGATGATCCGAGCCTGAATTGAAAAGGTCAACCGATGCTGGATACACCGCTCGGTCCTGGAGTAGTGGCAACGGTCGGAGAGCTGGCGACAAGCAGCTCCGTGAGCTGGCCCGATAGCCGGTGTGCATAGCGTTTGGTGCGATACGTGCCCACCCATTGCACACCTTTTACAGCGCTGGTGAAGAAGACCTCATCTGCGGCCAACAGGTTCTGCGGGTTCAACGAACATTCATACACTTTGATGCCCCGTTCGATCGCCAAGTTGATGACCCGCGCACGCATTACTCCCCCTACGCAACCATCGGCCAAAGACGGCGTGTACAATACACCGTTACTTACAATGAAGAGGTTGCCCGAAGTGCTTTCAATGATGTTACCCCGGTCGTTCTGCAAGAGGCAATCATCCAAACTCCGTTGCTCGCTCCATAAGGAGGCCATGATGTAGTACAGGCAATTCAATGTCTTGTGTCTGGCAAGCGCATTGATCGGTTTTCGCATCTCCGGCCAGATATCCACCATCAGGCCGTTCGTATTGAGCGTGAAATTCGGTTCAGCGATCGGTTTCAATTCAATGGTGAAGGCGCCCCCATGACCTGTTGGTCTGTAAAACCCTTCCGCATCGCGATACAGGGTGAATCGGCAACGTGCGCTGGTATGGCCTGTGCGCTGCACCAGCTCCACGATGTATCGTTCAAAACTCGTACGGTCCAAATTCTTGGGCAACACGATCCGCAACAATTCAGCACCGGTGGTCAGGCGTGACCAATGCGCATCAACGGAACAAGGCCGACCATCGACCACACGCAAACTCTCGAACAGTCCATCGCCAAAATGGAAGGCGCGGTTGTCCAAGGTGATCACCGGCTTGTCACCGTGTACCACTTCACCGTTGATGTTGACCAAGTGTTTCATGCAAGCAAGTTCTCCTTTTCGAAGACCTGTTCCAAGGGGCTGTTCGCGGCTACAAGTATACCACGTACTCCCACAGCCTGCGCAGCCTCTACATCACGATCACGGTCACCGATCATGACCGACCGTTCCAGATCGATACCGTGCCTTGCTGCACCGCGCTCCAACAGCAGTGATCCGGGTTTCCGGCAAAGGCAACGGCCCTTTGAAGGGTGGTGCGGACAGTAAAGAATGTCCGATACATGGGCACCGGCGGACCTTAGCATTTCGTGAAGGTAGTTGTGGATCCGTTCCACTTCGGCATGAGCATACAAACCCAGGTCGATACCGCTCTGATTGGTGATGACCACCACTTTCCATCCCGCTTCGTTGGCGGCCCGTATGGCTGCTGGAACGCCCGGCAAGACTTCAAATTCGGCCAACGACGTGGTGTGCCTTCCGATCTCCCGGTTGATCACGCCATCCCGGTCCAGGAACATTCCCTTTGCCATCGGCTAAAGACCTAATGTTCGTTCCAACGAACCGAAGTGCAACAGCAGGTCCGGATCCAGGATCGTGGTGAACAGGATGCCGAAGACGGCCCCGTAGAAGTGTGCGTCGTGCGCCACGTGGTCCGAGCTCTGTTTGTCCATGTACCACGAGTACGCCAAGTAGGCCAACCCGAAGAACCACGCCGGTATGTCGATCGGGATGAACATGATGTTGACCGCCTGTGTGGGCAAGAGCATGATCTCGGCGAAAAGAACGGCCGAAACAGCCCCGCTCGCTCCTACTGCTTTGTACCCCGGATCGTTGCTGTGTCTGGCAATGCTCGGTAATGCCGCTACGACCGCGCCACCGAAGTACAACACCAGATAGGTCAACATCGCCGGCATGGCAGAAATGCGCGCGTACAACACTTCCACATAGTTCCCGAAGGAATAGAGCACGAACATGTTCACCAACAAATGCGGCCAGTTGGCGTGGATAAAAGCATGGCTGACCAGCCGGTACCATTGCCCTTGCATACGTGCCATGTATGGCGACATGAGCAGGTTGTCGAACAAGCGCTGGTCTTGGAAAGCCCCGAACGAGATCAGGCCCGTGGCGGCGATAAGGAGCAGGGTGATCGAGAATTGCACGGTGCCGAAGGTATTCGTGTTTTGGGGAAAAGTAGCTAGGAGCCTTCAATACGTATTGTCCCGCACGATCCGCCAATTCCCGTCCTCATTCACCCAGAACAGGGAAAAGCCTCCACCGACCGTATCCTTCTCTCTGTGCAGTTCCCAACTTCCGGTGACCCAAGCACGATCATTGGCGGGTAGGACCTCGTGGATACCGAATTGCAATTGGCCCATGGTGGCCTTGTCGGGATAGCTCTGTTGGTAGTTGCTTGTGACCGCTGCCTTCCCGCACGTGCGACCCTTTTTGGAGATGAAGCAGATCGTGTCGGAATACGCGATCATGAAACCGGGTATGTCACCGTTGTTCCACGCTACTTGTTGGAGTTGCATCGCATTGCGAATGGCCGCATCATCATTGGTCGTGGGACCTGGACCGCAAGCGAACAGAAGGAATAGGCCGAATAGGGGTCTCATCATTCCGAAAGGAACGACAAGCCTTTCCAATGATGATCGGCCCCGCTTCCGCAATGTCGATAGAACGATCATTCGCGACCGATATGGAACAACGCATCGCCTTGGTTCACCACGGGCGAAGTGTTCACGCACAGGATGCGACCGTCGAACGGAGCGCGCACATGATGTAACGAGGTGCCATACGGATCATTGATATGGCACAAGATGATCCCCTTGCTCACATAGGCACCGTTGGGTATGGTAATTTCCAACAGCCCGGAATAGTTGGCGCGCACCCATTTCGACCGCATCAATTCAGCCGCTCCACGGGGGGCATCCTTCGGTCCGCCCAACATGTTCAATCCTTCGAGCACCCGCGTGACACCACGCGTGCCTTCCTGTATGGTGTGGTCATCGAACTGCTTGCTGGCACCGCTTTCGTAGATCAAATACGGTTTGTTGTTGGAGAACATGTAATGGCGCAAAGAACCCGCTATTGTGTTGGAACGCAGGATCACTGGCGGATCGAACATGCGTGCCAGTTCCAAGGCCCGTTCATCGCCCTTTGTGTAGCGCAGTTGTGGGTAGTTCATACGCTGCGCCCCACCCGCATGCAGGTCGATCACCACATCAGCCGCTGGCAATACTTCGCGTACCAGCATGTGGGCCAGCCTAGATGCAAGCGACCCTTTCGCTGATCCCGGGAAGTAGCGGTTCAGGTCCCGGCCGTCGGGCAGTTCCCGCTGCATTGCCAGAAAGCCGAACACGTTCAATACCGGGATGGCGATCAGCGTTCCGTGCTGTAATGGCCGGTGTTGCAACTCCACCAGGATCCGCCGAACGATCTCGATGCCACAGACCTCATCGCCATGCACCGCCGCCATGATCAACACCGACGGTCCGTCAAGCTTGGCACGATGCACCACCACGGGGATCTCGACCGAGGTGCGCGTGTACAGCTTCGCCACCTGCATGTCCAACGTTACATGCTCGCCGGGCTTTACGCTTTCGCCCAATACCCGGACCAGTTTGCACACTTCGGGTTGGTCCACTTTTCTTGTACGCGACATTCGTGGGTGCCAAGGTATGTGGGGTTAGGTCACGTGGTATGGAAGAGATCACCTCGACAACTCAGTAACTCAAAGTGGAAGTAGCAGAAACCGGAAATGAACGGGAATGAACGGGAATAAATGCCACCATGCTGCATTCACGTTCATTCACCTGAATTCGGCGCTGGGACACCCTGGAGCTCTCAAGCATGTGTGGTAAAAGGTGATCCTATTGGGAAATTCCGAGAAGTTTCTCGCATTCACCACAATTGGCCCGCTTCAGCGGGACACCCGATCCAAAGACATTATTCCCCGTCCATCAGGGGTTTCAGAAGGGCGGGGTGGCAAAGCGCCGAAGTCAGGAGTAACTCAAAGTGGAAGTAGAAGAAACCGGAAATGAACGTGAATGAACGGGAATAAATGCCACCATGCTGCATTCACGTTCATCCATGTCCATTCACGGTTGGTGAGTTTTGTTTGATGCGAAAGAGTATTTGCAAAGCCGCAGGCTCGCACTACTTCACGTCGTTCAGGCTCCAGTCGTAATCCAAATGGTCCACCTTGGCATCGGCGGCTATTTGCACGGTGCTGTACTTGTTCAGGTATTCGATCAAGGTGCCGTTCTTCTTGAAGTCGCCTTCGAACCAATTGAAGATATTCGAGATCTCCACATGGTCCTTCGTGATCTTGTTGTACCGCGCCGTATTGATGAAGGTCTTTGCCTGATCGGTCAATTGTGCGTCGATCTTTTCCGCCGTGTAGGCTTCGTTCCGCAAGGGTGGGCACGACATGGACGCGCAGTTGATCGCGAAATGGATCCGAGGTTCATCCATCTTACGCAGCACTTCATGTTCCACATCGTTCAGGCTCATTTCCTTGCTGCCCACCATGAACTTGGTGATGTGCCAGACGGAATTGACCCCAGGTATCTTAATGGTCGGATGCAGGTCTCGAATGCTTTCCACAGGATAATTGTCCACGATCAATTTAACCGTTTGCGCATTGTAAACATTGATGTAATAGGCCAATTTGCTGTTCTTACTTGCCTTGTCGGATGGTGCGTTCTTTGACAGCAACTCACAATAAGCATGCAGGCGTTCCTTGTCCTTAACAAAGCCCTTGTAGTCAACCAACCCATCACGCACATGCGCTTTCAGCAACTGATCCCAATCCGCATGCAACTCCACAGGTGAAACGGAGGCGGCATCGGCCTGTTTACTGGTGGCAGTGTCCGGCGCTGCTTGTTCACAGGCGACGGTCGTTGTAAGGAGAAAGAAGATGGCTATGCTGTTCATGGTTCGCATTTAAGGCACTTACGTTCATTGGACTTCCTTGGACCATCCTTGGCCGATCAACGAAGGTACGGTCGCACGGTCGCGGAAAACTGACAGGATCTTTGGAAGAAAGTTGTGGTAGTTGAAGGAGTTGGGGGTTGGGTTAAATACTGGCTTCTGGCTACTCGCTATTTGTTCTAAATGGACAAAATAGCTTGTAGCTGGCAGCCAATGGTCAGTAGCCAAGGCGCGTTAAAGCGATCAAGTTACCTAAGAAGAGGTACAGGTTGAAAGATGCCCAACCCCTCTCCCGCTGTACAGCGGGACCCTCAACCCCTCAACCTCTCAACCTCTCAACCTCCTCAACCTCCTCAACCATGCCTGCGGCAGGCAAGCCCTCAACATCAATGTTGATCGTAATCGATCGTTACCTCGGCAGAACGCGGGTGGGTCTGGCATGTAAGAACGTACCCATCGGCCACTTCATCATCGGTAAGGGCGTAGTTCATGGCCATTTCCACTTTACCGGAGACCACACGGGCCTTGCAGGTGCAGCACACGGCTCCTTTGCACGCGTAGGGAACATCCAATCCGGCATCCAAGGCTACGTCCAGAACGGCATCACCACTGGCATCCACTTTCAACTCCTGCTCGCGCCCGTCCAGGATAACTCTCACAATTGCGGTGCCCGTGAATGCACCCTCCCCAACCTCCACAGGTGCTTTCTTGATATCCGTGGAAATAGGACTGCTGAACAATTCGATGTGGATCCGCTTCTTCTCCACCCCTTGATTTTCCAAGGCCTCGCTCACGTTCACCATCATCTGTTCCGGGCCACAGATGAAGAACTCCTTGTCCAGCGGATCGTTCACGAAGCGTTTCAATAACTGCACGGCTTTCTCGGTGGTGATCCGTCCATTGAACAGCATATCCTCATCCTTTCCCTGGCTCAGGATATGGTGAACTGAAAGTCGTTCGCCATGCTGCTTGCGTAATTCTTCCAAGCGACTGCGGAAGATGATCCGATCGTGATCGGAATTGCCGTAGAACAGAGTGAATTTGCTCTTCGGCTCGGCCCGGAGCACGGTCTTGAGGATGCTGAGGATCGGTGTGATACCGCTACCAGCGGCGAAGGCGACGATATGGCGTTCCTTGGTCGGGTCCAGCGCGGTTGTGAAGTTGCCCATCGGGGTCATCACCTCGATCTTCATCCCCGGTTTAAGCTTGTCCACCAACTGGGTGCTGGCCCTGCCACCATCGACCTTCTTCACGGCGATCCGAATTTCGTCCACGTCCAATGGACTGCTGCAGATGCTGTAGCTGCGCCGCAATTCTTCGCCGTTCACGGTCAACTTCAGCGTCACGTACTGCCCGTGTTCAAAGTGGAAATCCGACTGCTCCGAAGCCGGAACTGTAAATCCGACCACGATGCAATCGGCGGTTTCCTGTTGGATGCTTGTTACTTCAAGGGTATGGAATCGGGCCATGCGGGTGCTTGTCATTCTTGGGCGGCGAAATTAGAGCTTCCTTCGGGTGGTTGGTCCTGACCATGAACATACCGCCAGCGGGAAAGGTTTTCAAAAGAAAGCCCAAGCCCCTACCTTAGCGGACCAGAACAAGACCATGGAGAACCAAGAACTAGAGGAACGCTTTCAACAGAAGGTTGATGCGGAGCAGAAGATCGAGCCGAAGGACTGGATGCCCGAGAAGTACCGCAAGACATTGGTACGGCAGATCAGCCAGCACGCCCATAGCGAGGTGGTGGGCATGTTGCCCGAAGGGAATTGGATCGGACGCGCGCCCTCGCTCAAACGGAAAGCGATCCTGTTGGCCAAGGTGCAAGATGAAGCAGGTCACGGACTTTATCTGTATGGTGCCGCGGAAACCTTAGGTACAACAAGGGAAAAGACGGTTGAAGACCTTCTGAGCGGTAAGGCGAAGTACAGCAGCATCTTCAACTACCCTACCCTTACTTGGGCGGATATCGGTGCAGTGGGCTGGCTTGTTGATGGCGCCGCGATCATGAACCAGGTCATGCTATGCCGCACGAGCTACGGACCATACGCTAGGGCCATGGTGCGCATTTGCAAGGAGGAAAGTTTCCATCAGCGCCAAGGGTATGAGATCATGAGCGTGCTGAGCAAAGGCACCGATGAACAGCGTGAAATGGCGCAAGATGCCCTCAATAGATGGTGGTGGCCCAGCCTGATGATGTTCGGACCCAGCGACGCGGAAAGCCCGAACAGTGCCGCCAGCATGAAGTGGAAGATCAAGCGCCAGAGCAACGACGAACTACGCCAGATCTTCATTGATCGCACGGTGCAACAGGCTGAAGTGATCGGGCTCACGATCCCGGACCCGGACCTGAAATGGAACGAGGAAGACAAAAAGTATGATTGGGGCGCGATCGATTGGACCGAATTCCATGAGGTGGTCGCCGGTAATGGACCTTGTAACAAAGAACGGCTGTTGGCACGCAACAAGGCCCAAGATGATGGTGCATGGGTGCGCGAAGCAGCGATGGCCTACGCTGCGAAAAAGGCGAAAAAGAAAGCAGCTTGAACATGAGCGAAAATCCGAACAACTGGCCCTTGTGGGAGGTCTTCATACAAAGCAAACGCGGCTTGGACCACAAGCATGTCGGCAGTTTGCACGCACCCGATGCGCGCATGGCCATCGAGAACGCGCGTGATGTATACACCCGTAGACAAGAAGGGAACAGCATCTGGGTAGTGCCCGCAAATGCGATCAGTGCCAGCCAGCCGGACGATGCCGAAATGTTCTTCGATCCGGCGGATGACAAGACCTATCGGCACCCTACCTTTTTTACTGTCCCTGAAGGGGCGAAGTACATTTAGTTGGTTGAGGGTTGAGAAGTTGAAATAGTTGAAGGTTGAATGCCAACTCGGTTCAACCTATACAACTCTCAACCAGCCTGGCCAACAGAACCCGCGCCAAAGCTGTAGGGATTGAACAGGGCGCAACCCCCAACCTTCCTCAACCCACAACTACCTTCAACCCTCAACCCTCTTCAACCCCTTAACCATCTAGTCCTATTTAGATCGAAGTCGAGAAGTTGAAAGTTCGTTAGTAGAATGCCCAACCCTCAACCCCTCAACCCTCTTCAACCTCTCAACCACCAATGCCCGAGCAACAACCCCTCCTCACCTACCTCCTTCGTAGAGGTGATGATAACCTGATCCTGGGCCAACGTTTGGGCGAATGGTGCGGCCACGGTCCACAATTGGAAGAGGATATCGCCCTTGCCAATAGAGCGTTGGACGTGATCGGACAAGCGCGCAACTACCTACAATACGCTGGTGAAGTGGAAGGCAAACAACGGACCGAGGATGATCTCGCTTTCTTGCGGCCGGAGCGTGAATTCGTGAATTGCAAATTGGTGGAACAGCACAACGGGGATTACGCGCACACCATGGTCCGGAGTTTCTTGTACGATGCTTGGCACCTGCCTTTGCAAAAAGCCTTGACCAAAAGCAGCGATGAACAGATCGCTGCGATCGCAGGTAAAGCAGTGAAGGAGATCAGTTACCACCTGCGGGCCAGCAGCGACTGGGTGATCCGCTTCGGGGATGGAACGGAAGAAAGCCATGAACGCGTTCAGCATGCATTGAATTCTCTTTGGACATACACAGGTGAACTCTTCGTGCAGGATGAAGTGGACCACGTGTTGGTAAAGGCGGGCGTTGTCCCTGAAATGGCACCGATCAAGGCCGAATTTGATCGTACCGTGAACGAGGTGCTGACCGAGGCCACCCTACAACGCCCTGCCGATGCATACATGGCCACCGGCGGCAGACAAGGTGTGCATGGTGAACACATGGGCGTACTGCTCGCCGAAATGCAATACTTGCAACGGGCCTATCCCGGCGCGGAGTGGTAACTTTGGTTGGGTGACCGCTCACCATCGATCACCTCACGTCAGCCATTCCATGACCACAGGGACCACAGCACTCACAGAAGAAAGCATCTACGCGTTACTCGAGAACGTGAAGGATCCCGAAGTTCCGGTGATCAGTGTGCGCGAATTGGGTGTACTGCGCGACGTCAAAGTGGAAGACGGGAAAGTACTTGTGACCATAACGCCCACCTATACCGGCTGCCCCGCCATGGATGTGATGCGCGAGGACATTCTGGCCGAGTTGCACAAGGCTGGCATTACCAACGTGGAAGTGAAGCAGGTGTTGGCTCAGGCCTGGACCACCGATTGGATCACAGAGGAAGGCAAGGCGAAATTATTGGCTTATGGCATCGCGCCACCCGAAAAGACAGCGGATATCCGTGCGCTGAAGGGCGGCACGCCGGTAGTGGAATGCCCTCAATGTGGTTCCAAGGATACGGTGATGGTCTCCCTTTTTGGAAGCACGGCGTGCAAGGCTTTGTGGAAGTGCAATGCCTGTTTGGAGCCGTTCGATCAGTTCAAGTGTTTGTGAAGTGCGATCCCACATGGATCATTAGGAGTGCCACTCGCGCCTTTGGCGCTCTCGGTTTCAGAATTTTCCACGGATCCACACAGATAGGCACGGATAATTTCCGACCGACCTGTTAATAAAAGAACTACTGTCAATGGTGAGGATCATTCAGTTCCGAACTGGCATTGTCTTTATCCGTGATCCTCCGTGTGGATCCGTGGACCAAGATCTTTGATGCTACGTCCAAAGGGCGTTCATACCCTAATCCAGTGCGGGCATTTTTCGTTCGTATCGTTCTTCCGAACTTCGCGCCATGGCTTACAACTTGATCTCCTTCACCGTTTCCGATGGCGTTGCGACCATTTCGCTCAACCGTCCGGATAAGCTCAACTCCTTCAACCGGGAAATGGCCTTGGAGACCATTGACGCGTTGGAAAAGTGCATGGATGACGAGAGCATTCGGGCGGTCATGCTTACCGGTGAAGGTCGTGCGTTCTGCGCCGGCCAAGACCTTGCGGAAGCCGTTGCGCCGGGCACCTTGATCGAAGAGATCATCTCCACGCAGTACAACCCGATCATCCGGCGGATCCGAGGCTTGCACAAACCGGTTATCGCGGCCGTGAACGGTGTGGCGGCCGGGGCCGGTGCGAACATCGCCTTCGCTTGCGATCTCACGTTGGCCGCAGAGAGTGCCAAGTTCATCCAGAGCTTCATCAATATCGGCCTTATCCCGGACAGTGGCGGCACCTTCACCCTACCCCGCTTGGTGGGCATGCAACATGCATTCGGCCAAATGATCCTGGCGCCCAAGATCACAGCCAAGGAAGCCGAAGCGAAAGGCATGATCTGGAAAGCCGTACCCGATGCGGAACTGATCGAGCAGGCCACAGCACTGGCCAAACAGCTTGCCACCATGCCCACGAAAGCCATTGCCCTTACCAAGGAAGCGTTGAACAGGTCCATGGCCAACGATCTGGATGCCCAGTTGGACGTGGAGAATGAACTACAAAGCTTGGCTGGCAGAAGCGATGACTACAAAGAAGGTGTGCAAGCATTCCTGGAGAAAAGGAAGCCGGTGTACAAGGGGTGTTGAAAATGTGGAAATGAAGGGAATGAAGGGAATGTGAAGAATGTGAAGAATGAAGGGAATGAAGGGAATAGGCTCAGCACAAATGTGGAAATTAGAGGATTGCTGATCGGAGAAAGGACATCTAGGGGCATACTATATGCGAGGTTCCATTTACAACCTTTGACCAAGGGCAGCCAAGGACTTCGAATCGTCGTTACAATGAAGATCCGATCAAGCATTGGTTCCCGTCCGTTTTAAGCACCTTTGCGGAATTCCCGTCGTGCCCGTAAAGGGTCAACTCGAAATGTTCGCTGCCACAGACATTGAACTCCACTTCTATTCCGGAACGATCGCTTTACCCGTGATCACCGGTGGCACCTTGACCCGATAAGCGCGCATGCTCTTCAACACGCTGGAGTTCGCGCTCTTCTTCCCGATCGTCTTCGTGCTGTATTGGTTCGTCACGAAGCGGTCCTTGCGTTTGCAGAATGTGATGTTGCTCGTTATGAGCTACTACTTCTACGCGCAATGGGATTGGCGTTTCCTGTTCCTGTTGATCTTCTCCACGTTCCTGGATTACTTCAGCGGACTGCAGATCCACAGGACCCCGACCCATGCCATGAAACGCGTGTGGTTGGTCATCAGTGTGGGGATCAACTTGGGCTTTTTGGGCGTGTTCAAGTACTATAACTTCTTCGCCGATTCCTTCGCCGACCTGGTGGATAATTTCGGCTTTGAGGCCCATCCGGTGTTCCTGAGCGTGGTCCTGCCCGTGGGGATCTCCTTCTACACCTTCCACGGGCTATCGTATGTGTTCGACATCTACTACGACCGCATCAAACCAACAACGGATCCGGTGGACTATGCCCTGTTCGTGGGCTTCTTCCCATTGCTCGTCGCGGGTCCCATCGAGCGTGCCACCCACCTTTTGCCACAGATCCAAAGTCCTAGGCAATTCGATTTGGCCAAGGTCGTGGACGGCTGCAAGCAAGTGCTGTGGGGCCTTTTTAAGAAAGTGGTGATCGCGGACAACGCAGCGGAGATCGTGAACCTGATCTTCGATGGACACCAAGGTTATGGTGGCAGTACGCTCCTCTATGGCGCTGTCCTGTTCGCGTTCCAGATCTATGGCGATTTTTCCGGATACTCGGATATCGCCTTAGGCACCGCACGGATCCTGGGGATCGAGCTGTTGCAAAATTTCAACTTCCCGTACTTCTCCCGCGATATTGCCGAGTTCTGGCGACGTTGGCACATCTCCCTCTCCTCCTGGTTCAGGGACTACGTCTATATCCCTCTGGGTGGTTCCCGTGGCGGAACATGGATGAAAGTGCGCAACACCTTCGTGATCTTCCTTGTCAGCGGCTTCTGGCATGGTGCCAACTGGACGTTCATAGTGTGGGGCGCGCTTCACGCGGTGTTCTTTTTGCCGGTTTTGTTGAGCGGAAAGAATCGTTCCAACATGAGCATTGTTGCGGAACATAGCATGCTTCCCAGCCTGCGGGAAGCCTTCAACATGGCCCTGACCTTCTTCAGCGTGGTCATTGCCTGGGTCTTTTTCCGTGCGAAGGACCTTGAGCATGCATTCGCATATCTCCGCGGCATGTTCTCGCCCACTCTCTTCACCAAACCGGCCGAATTTTCCTTGCAACTCGCTGCGCTGATCGGCTTCTTCCTACTGATCGAATGGGTCGGCAGACGCGGGAAGTACGGTCTGCAGCACATCGGTGCGACTTGGCCGAGGGTTGCCCGTTGGGCCATGTATTACGGCATCCTATTCTTGATCTTCCGTTTTACCGGAAAGAGCGAAACCTTCATCTATTTCCAATTCTGATGAAGCAATTCCTCAAATGGCTCACGTTGTTCATGCTGCTTCCCGTAGCCGTCTTCGTGATCACCATGTACCGTGCCGATGGGCGTACCGACGCATTCTACCTGCGCTTCACCACACCGCCGCAGAGCAGCTTGATCCTCGGTACTTCGCGAGCGGCCCAAGGCATTCAACCACATGTATTGGACAGCGTACTGAACGCCAACGGGCGCGCTGTGACGAGCTTCAACTACAGCTTTGCCATCGGCTACTCCAACTACGGAGCGGCCTATTACGGAAGTGTCCGGAAGAAGCTGGACCCTGCAGCGCAGAACGGTGTTTTCATCCTTGCCGTGGATCCTTGGAGCATTGCAAGTGACAACGGATCGGTCAGGGCCGGAAAACCCGAACATGAATGGACCTTCCTACGTACCTTGAACTTTGTGAACATGGACCCGAACGTGGAGTATTTGATGGAGGAATACGACAAACCCATACTTAACATCCTGGTTCCCGATCCTCGAAAAGTGGACGATCGTTTGCTGCTGCACCGCGATGGCTGGCTGGAGACGAATTTGGACCTGTCCCCTGCCGCCGTCGCTGAACGGACCACCAAGAAAGTAAAGGAATACCGCGATACCCGCTTGAACAGTTCAACTCCTTCACCCTGGCGCCTCGGGTACTTGGAAATGACGGTGGACCTGCTGCAAAAGCACGGTACGGTGATCCTGGTACGGCTCCCGGTCCATAGTAGCATGATGGCCCTCGAAGACCAACTGATGCCCTCGTTCGATAGGACCATGGAACTACTGGCACAGCGCAAGAAGGTCAACTACCTTTCATTTCCGGCGAATGATCGGGAATGGTCCTTTACCGATGGCAATCACCTGATACCGCGCGATGGTGCCAAGGTGACCCAGCGGATCGCGGAGGAAATACTCGCCATTCAGTGAGCACACTTTCACATTGCGATCTTTGCACCCATGTCGCTTCCTTCCGTACTTCTTGAACATGCCGTGGACCAGCTCGCCACGTTGCCGGGTATAGGTAGGCGAACCGCCATGCGTTTGGCGTTGGACCTTTTGCGGCGAGAGAAGCAGGAAGTGGCGCGTTTCAGCGATGCGATCCGCAAACTGCGGGATGAGGTGCGCTTTTGCGATGTCTGTTGCAACATCAGTGATGAACCGCGCTGCGCCATCTGCCGCGAACCCAACAGGGACGGTTCCACGATCTGCGTGGTGGAGGATATCCGCGACGTGATAGCGATCGAGAACACCCGGCAGTTCAAAGGTCTTTACCATGTGCTTGGCGGCGTTATCAGCCCGATGGACGGGATCGGCCCGGACGACCTGAACACCGCGGAACTGATGCTCCGCGTGCAAACCGGCGAAGTGAAGGAGGTGATCCTTGCGCTGGGTACCACACTGGAAGGCGACACCACCGGATTCTACCTGAACAGAAAGCTCAACGAGCACCGCGTAATGGTGAGCATGTTGGCACGCGGGCTCAGTGTGGGCGGCGATCTGGCACAGGCCGATGAACTCACCTTGGGCCGTAGCATCGCGGATCGCAAACCATACGAGCAAGGCAGGAAGTGATCCGGTGTACGATCTTCGCGCCATGCAAAAGGACATGATCGTAGGGGTGGTCGGTGCCGGCACCATGGGCAGCGGCATTGCACAAGTAGCTGCGCAAGCGGGTCACAAGGTGGTACTGTTCGATACCCGCCAACAAGCACTTGATACTGCAAAGGCAGGTCTTGAGAAAGTAATGGACCGTCTGGTGGAGAAAGGGAAATTGACGGCAGAAACAGCCACGGCGATCCAAGGTCGCTTCACCTACGCCACGGACATGAAGGCCTTCGCAACGAGCGGTCTGGTGATCGAGGCGATCGTGGAAGACCTCGGTGTAAAACAGAAATTGTTCCTTGATCTGGAGGCTATCGTGGGGTCCGACACGGTGCTCGCCACCAACACCTCATCCTTGAGCGTTACCGCCATTGCCGGGGCTTGCAAGATGCCGGGTCGCGTGGTCGGTCTCCATTTCTTCAACCCGGCTCCACTCCTTCCGTTGGTCGAAGTAGTGCCTAGTTTGGCAACCGATCCGCAGCATGCATCCGCGTGCGTTGCGCTCATGAAGGTCTGGGGAAAGACCCCGGTACTGGCGAAGGACACGCCGGGCTTTATTGTGAACAGGGTGGCACGACCGTTCTATGGTGAAGCCTTGCGGATCTACGAAGAAGGCATTGCCGATATGGCCACGATCGATCATGCGATGAAGACCATAGGCGGCTTCAAGATGGGACCTTTCGAGTTGATGGACCTGATCGGCAATGATGTCAATTTCGCCGTTACCAACACCGTGTTCAAGGCCTTCTTCTACGATCCGCGCTACAAGCCTTCACTCACCCAACAACGCATGGTCGAGGCCAACTGGTTGGGCCGCAAATCGGGAAAGGGCTATTTCAGCTACGCTGAAGGAGCTGTGCAACCGGAAGTGACGAAGGATAGTGATCTACACAGAATGATCGTGGACCGTATCGTGGTCATGTTGATCAACGAAGCGGTCGATGCCCTGTACTTGGATATCGCCGATCGCACGGACTTGGACCTGGCCATGACGAAAGGCGTGAATTATCCCAAGGGCTTGCTCGCATGGGCTGAGGAAATGGGCTATGCGCAATGCCTCTCTTCCTTGGAAAAGTTGCAGGCCGAGTATGGGGAAGATCGATACCGTCCATCTCCACTTCTCAGGAAATTGGTTCGGGAAGGGGCAAAGTCGGTTTGACCAAGAGGAGGTCTTTTTCGTTCCATTGAAATTTAATTTCCATGGAAACAAGATCCGATTACATTTGCACCCCATAAAACAACCCCCCAGTATTTCACATGAAGACCCAATTGATCACTGCCCTTTCAATTTCTGCCCTTTTCCTGGTCGCTTGCGGCCCCAATGAAGCTGAAGTTGCTGCCACGAAAGCACAAGCAACTGCCGATAGCCTAGCGGTTGTTGCGGCCGCCGAGCACGCCTACACGATCGATCCTGCCTCCGCCAAAGTGACCTGGAAAGGTGTCATGCTGGGCGTGAAGCAGCACCATGGAGTGGTGAACATCACCGAAGGAAAGGCGAGCGTAAAAGGTGGCCAACTGCAGTCGGGTATGGTGACCATCGACATGAGCTCGTTCAATTCGTTGGATAGCGCTTATGCAGCTGATGATGCGAAGCAAGGTACCCGTAGCATGTTGATCGGTCATTTGAAGAGCCCTGATTTCTTCGATGTGGCCACATACCCAACCGCGACATTCACGATCACCTCCGTGGAAGGAAATACCGCAACGGGAGACCTTACCGTGAAGGGAAAGACCAACACTGAGAAAGTGACCGACCTTGTTGTAACCGAAGGCGAAGGAACCGTGAGCATCACCGGTAACCTCAGCTTCGATCGCCAGAAATACGGCGTGACTTGGAGTTCCGGTGCAAAGGACATGGTCCTCAACGACGCAATTGAACTGACGGTGGAACTATCGGGTACAGCCCAGTAATTCCATTTCGGTGAAAGTCGGAAAGCGCTCGCCGAAAGGCGGGCGCTTTTTCGATTATGGCGATCCATCTACCGCATAGCGGTTGCGAGCCACACATTATAGGGCCTCATGGCCGAATAGTGCTCAATGAGCTTCTCCAACAATTTCGGGTCGGCCACCCACTTCGGAGGCAACTCGGCCTTTACATAGAACTGCTTGTTGGCGATCAATGGTTCCTTGACCAAGAAGGGCTTGAATTCCGCCGATAACACCTTGTTCTTCTCCCCTTCCACCGTTCCAAAAAGGGTTTTGAGCGGTTTGTGTTCGATCACTTTGCGGAAGCCTTTATGATCTCGCACGATGGCCGCCCGGATCTTGTGTAATTGCTCCTTATCAGGCATGTAGGCGCCTCCGTAGAAATTCACGCTCTCGGGTCCCAATTCGAAATAGATGCCGCTGGCTGTCAGATCCTTGCGCCCGGCCGGTGAAACGATCGCCGAGGTGTTCAACTTGTACGGTGTCTTGTCCTTGGCGAACCGAATATCGCGATTGATCCTGAAGATCGCCTCCTTGGGTTCGATACGGATGTTCTTGTCTTGCTTACCTACTTCCTTGATCACAGCCGCAACAAAGGCCACGAAGGGTTCCTTCACACTGGCCTCATACCGTTTCCGGTTCATATCGAACCATTCTTTGTTGTTGTTCGCGGCCAGTTCCTTGAAGAACTGGTTGAAGTCTTTGGTGAACCAAGGCATGGGCGTTGTAATTTTCCGGAAAGTTACTGAGCCATGCCCCAAACCCGCACCCCACAAGCTCCGGAGTTGTTCTCGCTCCCATACGTGTTGGCGTACGATAGCCCGCTTGGTAAATTGTGGGTCGCCAGCGATGGTGCCTTGATCACGGCCCTGTCCTTCGAAACGCTGAAAGGACGGCACGCTAAACAACCCAAGATGCTGCTGGAAGCCGAAAAGCAATTGAACGCCTACTTCAAAGGAAAATTGAAGCGATTCGACCTCCCCGTGCAACGGCTTGGAACGCGATTCCAGAAATTGGTTTGGACTGCGCTGGACGAGATCCCTTATGGCAAGGCCGCATCCTACAAAACGCTGGGTGCGCACATCGGCGGCAAGGCGATGGGACGCACGGTTGGGAGTGCTTGCGCGAAGAATCCCGTCCCGATCATTGTTCCATGCCACCGTGTGATCGGCAGCAACGGTTTACTTACTGGCTATGTCGGCGGCATTTGGCGCAAACGGTGGCTCTTGCAGCACGAAGGGGCCTTGCCGAAGGTCCTGTTCTAGTGGGTGGGTACATACCAAAACAAGGGTGCAACCGTGAATGGACGGGAAGGAACGTGAATAACAGCACAGCTCCTTCATTATTTTCCGTTCATCACGCGCTCCGCTGCACAGTGGAACCAGACAGGCAACAATTCCTTCTTCCTCGCTTGGCTTCAATCGGAAATGGTCCAGTACTGCGGACCGTAATGGCCCTGAATAACAGCCTTGCTCGCACATCAATTCCCGTTCATTCCCGTCCATTCACGGTTTCTTTTTACCGAACAGGAAGCCCCGGTCTTCGCCATTCCCTAAGGCATCAAATACCTTTGTCCCGATGTTGCCCGAGGTACTAGCGGAAAAGGTGGTGGACCACATGTTCAACAACGATCCTTTCAGCAAATGGCTGGGGATCGAGCGGTTGGTCATCGCTTCAGGTCAATGCGTTCTGCGCATGAAGGTGCGTGATGAGATGCTCAACGGATTCGCGATCGCCCATGGCGGTATCACTTACTCCTTGGCCGATAGCTGCTTGGCATTTGCTTCGAACTCACATGGGATACAAGCCGTTTCCGTGGAAACATCCATCAGCCATACCAAACCGGTGAAGGCAGGCGACACGCTCACCGCAACGGCCGTCGAAATGAGTTGCTCCACGCGGATCGGCATCTATCACATCACCATAACGAACCAAACGGATACTGTTGTCGCGCTTTTCAAAGGCACAGTTTACCGGACCGGAAAACCTTGGTTCCCCGATCTTCAACCCATTCCAAAAGCATGACCGAAGCCTTCATTGTTGATGCCATTCGCACACCCATCGGAAGTTTTACAGGCTCCCTATCACCGGTGCGGGCAGATGACCTTGCAGCACATGTATTGAAAGCGCTGATGGCACGGCATCCGGAACTGGATCCCGCTGCGTTGGATGATGTGATCATGGGGTGCGCCAACCAAGCCGGAGAAGACAATCGCAACGTCGCTCGAATGGCCGTACTGCTCGCAGGGCTGCCTGTTTCGGTGCCCGGTGAAACGGTGAACAGGCTTTGCGCCAGCGGAATGAGCGCAGTGGTGCAGGCCGGTCGTGCGATCGCCGCCGGACAGGGCGACCTTTTCATAGCTGGTGGCATGGAGCACATGACCCGTGGTCCATGGGTGATCAGCAAGACCAGCACCCCGTATGGGCGTGATGCGCAGATGTTCGATAGCAGCTTCGGATGGCGCTTCGTTAATCCGGTGATGCAGGAACGCTTCGGTACCGAGGGCATGGGCGAGACCGCGGAGAACTTACTTGACGAAAAAGCCATTTCGCGCGAAGACCAAGACCGTTTTTCGGCATGGAGCCACAAGAAGGCAGCAGCGGCCCAAGCGTCTGGTCGTTTGGCCAAGGAAATTGCTGAAGTACCAATTCCACAGCGCAAAGGGGATCCCGTGATGTTTGCACAGGATGAGTTCATCAAACCGACGACTACGGTGGAGGTCCTTGCCAAGTTGCGCCCGGCCTTTCGCAAGAACGGGTCCGTTACGGCCGGAAATTCCAGCGGATTGAATGATGGGGCTGCTGCCGTTCTGGTCGCGAGCGATCAAGCGTTGAAACAACACGGCCTTACCCCCTTGGCACGCATCGTTACAAGTGCAGTGGCTGGAGTGGAACCTCGGATCATGGGGATCGGTCCGGTCAACGCTACCAAGTTGGCATTGAAAAGAGCTGGACTGAAGCTTGATCAAATGGACATCATTGAACTGAACGAGGCTTTTGCCGCACAGGCCCTCAGTTGTACCCGCACCTTGGGCATTGCTGATGATGACCCGCGGATCAATCCGAACGGAGGCGCCATTGCCTTGGGCCACCCCTTGGGAATGAGCGGGGCAAGGCTCCTACAGACCGCCGCGTTGGAACTCCAAGCCACCGGAAAGCGCTATGCCTTGTGTACCATGTGCATCGGTGTGGGGCAGGGTTATGCGACCATTATAGAGCGGTGTTGAAAACTGGTCCAGCATTCTTCGATCTTAAGGCGCGCTGTTGTTAGTTTGGCCCCCTTATTTTGCTCCAAATGCCTGCACAAGAAGATATCAACCTCTACATCGCGGATCTACCGGAATGGCAGCGCAAACTGTTGATACGCCTGCGTCAACTGGTCCATACTGTTGATGAGGAGGTGGAAGAGACCTGGAAATGGGGGAAGCCCCATTTCGACCATGACGGCATTATGTTGGGCTTGGCCGCCTTCAAGAACCATGTGTCGGTATGGTTCCACAAGGGAGCCTTGATCGATGACCCGAAGAACCTTTTCGCCAAACAAGAGAAGGACGAAGCCAAGGGAATGCGGGGTTACAAACTGCTCGAAGGTGATGTTATCAACGAGAAAGCATTCGTCGAACTGGTCAAACAGGCAGTGAAGTTGAACAAGGACGGCACCAAGCTCAACGATGCCAAGCCTGCGCGTAAGGCACTCTTACTGCCACAAGAGTTCGATCAATGCCTGCACAAGGACGAGCAGACGTGGGAGAATTGGGAAAAGTTCAATTACACCCACAAGAAGGAGTACGTGGAGTGGATCACTGATGCCAAGAAGGAAGAGACCCGCAAACATCGGATCGCCAAGGCTTTGGAAATGATCCGGGAGGGTGTGGGGAAAGGTTGACGAGGCCTGCCTGCCGAACTTGGCTGCCGCAGGCATGTGGCATGGTTGGGCGCTTCGGCGCAGATCCTGCATCTGTTGAACGACCGGACCTTCGCTCGACCTTGGTTGAAGATATTGGTGACGGCTCGTATTCAACCCCTCAACCTCTCAACCTTCTTCAACCTTCTTCAACCCTAAAGCCAACCAAACGAGAAAAGCCCCCGGTGCAAACCGAGGGCTTTCCATATGTCCTTGTGTGAATTACTCCGCAGCCGTTTCTGGCGCAGACTCTTCGGGAGCAGTCGCTTCCGGTGTAGCTGCTTCGGGTTCAGCTGCTTTTGGCGCAACTGCTTTCGGTGCAGCCGCTTCTGGTGTAGCTGCTTCGGGCGCTGTAGCGCTTTCGTCCTTCTTGGCAACGTGCTTGGCGAAACGCTTTTTGAACTTGTCCACACGACCTGCGGTATCCACCAACATCATCTTGCCCGTGTAGAAGGGGTGTGAGGATTGGCTGATGTCCAGCTTCACCAATGGGTATTCGTTGCCATCTTCGTACTTGATGGAATCCTTCGTGTTCGCGCAGCTCTTGCCCAAGAACATATCATCGTTGGACATGTCCTTGAACACTACGACGCGGTAGTTGGCTGGATGGAGGTCGGCTTTCATTGGATTTTCCCTTTGGGGCGGCAAAGGTAGGTTGAATGGTTGGAATTGCAAAGTAGGAGTTGAGAGGTTGCGTGTTGAGCCGGTTGATGGTTGGGCAACTTTCAACCACCTCAGCTTCAAAGCCACTTTCAAGCTCTGGCTAACCATGCTGTTTGAGAGTTGTTCCGGTTGAACAGAGGCGCGGTTCAACCCCCAACAGCCTCAACCTTCTTCAACCCTCAACCTCCTAGAACAATGATCTGCCCAAATTTCCGTAAACACCTACCAACCCCCATCTTTGCCGACCGTGAAACTGATCCGAACCCTCTTCTTTGTCGCCCTTGCCGCGCTGGTGTTAACCAACTGCCGAAAAGACGAGAAATTTACCGAAGACTCCGGGGTCCGGCTGGATTTCAGCATGGACACGGTGATGTTCGATACCCTTTTCACAACAGTCAATTCGATCACGAAACGGTTCACCGTACATAACCCGAATGCGAATGCCGTTCGGGTGGATATCGCCTTGGAAGGTGGTGTGCCCTCTCCTTTCCGCATCAACGTGGATGGTGCTACAGGGACCAGCTTCCAGGACATTGAGATATACGGCGGCGACAGCTTTTACATATTCGTTGAGACCAACGTGGACCAGACCAATACAGCGAATCCTTTTGTTATGGAGGACCACATCCTTTTCAACACCAATGGTACCCAGCAAAGCGTGCTACTGGTGGTCTGGGGGCAGAATGCGCATTTCTTCTATCCGGGTCCTGACAGTGTGCAAGTCCAAGGCCTCCCCCGGTTCAGCTACATCGCTGGTGGATACGACGAGAATGGTATCCAGATCTGTGAGGATGTCGTTTGGCCCAATGATCTTCCATATGTGATCTATGGCTATGCGGTGGTCGATGAATGCTGCAAGCTTACGATCGATCCGGGGGTTCAGGTGTATTTCCATGGTGGTGGTGGACTTTGGGTATACCGAAACGGCCAGATCACGGTGGGTGACCAATTTTCCGTTGACCAACCGGTCGTATTCCAGGGGGATCGCCTGCAACCTTTCTATGACGAAGTTCCTGGCCAATGGGACCGCATTTGGATCAACGAGGGACCAGGTTCTTATGACAACACGTTCGATAATGTGGTGATCAAGAATGCCTTGGTCGGGATCCAATGCGAGACATGGCCTTTCGCACCGGAAGAACCAACGAGTGCAACTAAGTTGAAGTTACATAATGTGCGTATCCGAAATTGCAGCGCTGCGGGGATATTGAGCCGGAACTATAAGATCGATGCCGACAACCTGCTTGTGGGCGATTGCGGCCAATACGGGGTGGTCCTGACAGGAGGAGGTGAATACAATTTCGACCACTTCACCTTGGCCAACTTTTGGAGCTTCGAGATCCGCCAAACGCCCACCTTTTACATGACCAACGGCTTCGTAGATATCAACAATGCCTTGCAGATCAGGCCCATTACTGCGAGCCGCTTCTTCAATGGGATCGTACACGGGTCCAACGAGAATGAATTCCAACTGGAGTTCGATACGAACGGATCGTTGGACCTACGAGTGGACCATATGCTTCTGAAGACCAACCAGAGCACCAGCGATCCGAACTTTTTCCCGATCCAAGGCTCGATCCTCCGCAACCAAAGTCCGGAGTTCTTGGATGTGATCAATCGAGACTTTCATATTACGTCCAATTCCGCTGCGAAGAATAGAGCCACGACCAGTGAAGTGTTCTTCGATCTCGACGGAGTGGCACGCGGCCAAGATGGGCAACCCGACCTCGGTTGCTTTGAGGCCACGGAATAGGATCGCCTGTCGATCTGCACCCTTAAGGAAGGCTTAGTAGGAATTCCACCGTATCCACCCCATCGGCATAATCGCTTAGTGCGGGGAATTGGCTTTGGCCGAAAGGTACATGACCATGGCCCACCACACATTGGATCAGGGCTGCTTGTTCAGCGATGCGTTCTTCCACTTTTGACCGGTCCAGATAGCGTTCGTAGTAGATCGCACCCATGGGGCTGGCCAGTGCTGTATCCTCTTTCAGGAGTACGAAACCGTTCTCCAGAAAGGCCACCTGATCCAACAACCAAAGCGCGCGTTGGTAGTCGTAGTTGTTGGCGTATTTGTTGTGATGGACGATGTCCTTCCATGGGAAAATGGCATTGAACACCCGGTCAAGGTCGTAGTCCAACGGAAGGTAGAGTTTGGAAACATTGCGGCAACCCATGCCGAAGTATCGGAAAATGTCCTCGCCCAACGCGGTCAGTTCCTCCGGCGTTTCCGTTCCATCCAGGATCGCCATGCTTGTCCTGCTCTTGCGGACGATCCGTGGCATGTGCTTGAAGTAGTACTCGAAATACCGCGACGTGTTGTTGCTTCCGGTTGCGATCACCGCATCGATCCGGTCCAACTTGCCGTGGGTAATTTCCAACAACCCCGCAGTGCCCGGCAGCAACCGGTCCAGTGCGGTGATCAATGCCGAGAGCAATACATGGTCCTGACCGGAGCTTTTGATCAACGCCCTGTGCCCACTGATCAGAACACACAACACATCATGCCAACCGACCAGTGGTAGGTTTCCCGCCAAAACCAAGCCTACGGTGCGCTGGTGGGTCCTAGGTTTCCCCAGTTCCGGATAGCTCTTCACCCACGTCTGCATGGCGGTATCCGATAAGGCATTTGCCCAGGCTCCAAAAGCGTGTCGCACATTCACCCCGGTGAACCAGTTGTTCTGCTGGTGGGCAACGGCTACGGCACTTTCCATTTCCGCATACTCCGCCTCGTTCAGGCCACACGCATGGCCAGGCCATTTTGCCGATCGGCCCAATAGGCCGAGCAAGTGGCCCAGTTGAGCCAAAGCGGCAAGCTGCTGCTCAATACCCATTGCGGGTTGTTGTGTTGTCTTCATGAGGGAAAATGGCCAAGCCTATCTTTGCGACCCCTATCCCGGAACGGTGCCCATTACAGGGCACCACATCTTGGATGGGCCAAAAGTAGACCGTAGCGCCATGGCGATCATGATCACCGACGAATGCATCAACTGTGGTGCATGCGAACCTGAATGTCCGAACAATGCCATCTATGAAGGTGGTGCCGAATGGCGCTTGGCCGATGGTACCTCCCTGCACGGCACCTTGACGACGCCCATGGGCAATACGTACGATGCCGATGCCGCCAATACGCCCAAGACCATGGACGTGTACTTCATCGTTACCGATAAATGCACCGAATGCACGGGCTTCCATGATGAGCCCCAGTGTGCTGCGGTTTGTCCGGTGGATTGCTGTGTAGACGACCCCGATTTCCGCGAAAGCAAAGAAGCCCTGTTGGCCAAGAAGGAATTCATGCACCTGTAGGGGCCGAAGATCTGCGGCCCGGAAGGTGAAGATCTGCGGCCCCGAAAGGTGGCCCGGATATTGAATGGTTCGCAGATCTGCGACCCCCAACACGACCGGTGGGAATTCTACCGTTATTGTTTCGATGAACTTGATCAGGATCACCCTTCTCGCATTCTTGGTCGGAACTAGCCTTACGTTATGTGCGCAACAGCCCGTATGCACAAGGTTGGCAGTGAACCTGGAAGCCTTGGGCAATGCCCCGAACGATGCTTACCAGGATAGCCTGAACAAGTTGATCAAGAGCGATCTGAGGGTCTTGCTGGATGCGGACAATGGCCTTAGTGTGCCGTTGGACAGTATCCCAATAACGCGTGTGGATGCAGCCGACGGCGCGTTCCGACTGTGTACGTGGAACCTTCCGCGAGCGGATGGCAGCCAACAATACGAAGGTTTTCTTCTGGTGCGCACGGATCGTGGGCAAACGTTGTTCGAATTGCGTGACATGACACCGAAGATCCCTTCGCCGGAGGTGCCCGAATTGGGACCTGAACGGTGGTATGGAGCGTTATACTATGACGTAATTCCCGTGAAGCAAGGCAGCAGCACCTACTACACCTTGCTCGGTTGGAAAGGATACAGCAAATCCGAAACGCAGAAGGTGATCGAGATCCTCAGCTTCAAGAACGGAAAGCCACGGTTCGGTGCGCCGTTGTTCGGCAAAGGCAAGCTGAAGGCCATGCGCAAAGTGTTCGGCTTTTCGGCCCAAGCCACCATGACCCTGCGGTACGACAAGAGCATGGAAGGGATCCTGCTGGACCACCTATCCCCTTCCCGTGCCGATATGGAGGGACAACGGGAGTACTACGGCCCAGACATGACCCAGGATGCCTATTTCTGGCACAAAGGTGAATGGTGGTTCGGGCCGGATATGGACACACGGGAATTGCAGAAGGGCGGACATTAGCAGGGCTTTTCCGGATAGTGTAATGCTGTACACCACCTTCGGTACTTTCGGCCGAGTACAGCGATTTCTGATCGCTGATCGCTGATCCCGCCTAGCTGATCGGCAGTCGGGATCAGCGATCAGCAATTAGCAATTAGCAATGTCAGCCCATGCCTTGGTCCGTTACCTTTGCCGCGCCGGAACCAAAGCCGACCATACAATGAGCACAGCGACCAAATTGAAGATCCACAACTTTAGCGCAGGCCCGTGCATCCTTCCACAAGAGGTTTTGCACAAGGCCGCCGAGTCCATTGTTGAATACGATGGAACGGGGCTTTCGATCATAGAAATGAGCCACCGCAGCAAGCCATTTGAAGCGGTGATGGCGAAAGCTCAACAATTGGTGAAGGAGTTGCTGGGAGCGCCCGACAATTACCAAGTGGTCTTCTTGGGAGGTGGTGCCAGCTTGGGCTTCCACTTGGTTCCCATGAACTATATGCGCACCGGTGGCAAAGCCGCGTACGCGAACACCGGCGAGTGGGCCAGCCGCGCTGTTAAGGAAAGTGCGATCGTAGGGGAAACCGTGGTGGTGGCCAGCAGTGAAGACAAGAACTTCAACTACATCCCCAAAGGGTTTGAGATACCCGGTGATGCGGATTACTTCCACTTCACCAGCAACAACACCATTTTCGGGACGCAGTACAAGCAATTCCCGAAAAGCCTGCCTACCGGACAGGCGGGCCCGGTGCCGTTGATCTGCGACATGAGCAGCGATATCTTCAGCCGGCCGGTGAACGTGAGCGACTTTGCCCTTATCTACGGTGGTGCCCAAAAGAACATGGGACCTGCAGGTGCGACCGTGTACTTGATGGACCCGGACAAACTGGGAAAGACAGGCCGCCAACTCAGTCCCATCTTGGACCTGAAGAACCATGCCAGCAAGGACAGCATGTACAACACGCCTCCGGTCTATGCCGTGTACGTGAGCATGCTCACCATGGAGTGGATGAAAAAGATCGGTGGTGTAAAGGAGATCGAGAAACGAAATGCCGCCAAGTCGAAGTTGCTTTACGATGCGGTTGATTCCCTACCACTGTTCAAAGGAACAACGGCAGTTGAGGATCGTAGCGTGATGAACCCGACCTTCATAATGACCGATGCCGCTCTGGAACCTGCATTCGATGCGATGTGGAAAGAGGCCGGGGTCAGCGGCATCCGTGGCCACCGCAGTGTAGGTGGATATCGCGCCAGCATGTACAATGCTCTACCCTTGGAAAGTGTGCAGGTATTGGTGGACGTAATGAACGAATTCTCAAAAAAGAACGGTTGAACATGCGCGTACACGCTAACGATGGCATTTCGGCGCAAGCCGTAAAAAGCCTGAAAGAAGAAGGGTTCAAGGTGACCACCGACCATGTGCCACAAGACGACCTTGTGGCCTACTTGAACAAGGAAAATATCGAGGTGCTCCTTGTGCGCAGCGCCACCAAAGTGCGCCGTGCCTTGATCGACGAATGTCCGCAGTTGAAGATGATCGGCCGCGGTGGCGTTGGTATGGACAATATCGATGTGGCCTACGCCAAGGAAAAAGGCTTAACGGTGATCAATACCCCGGCCTCCTCCAGCATCAGCGTTGCCGAGTTGGTGATGGCCCACGTCTTCACCCTTGTGCGCGACCTTCACAAGAGCAACCGCACGATGCCGACGGATGGCTTGGCCCGTTTCAGCGAGCTGAAGAAGGAATACGGAAAGGGTGCCGAAGTGCGGGGAAAAGTGATGGGCGTGATCGGCTTCGGCAGGATAGGCCAATGGACCGCCCGCTATGCCTTGGGCAATGGAATGAAGGTGATCTACGTGGACAGCCATGCCACCGTCGAAGCGATCGAGCTTGAAGTAGGCGGGCACGCCGTTCGCGTACCAGTGAAAATGGTGAGCCTGCAGGAATTATTGACCCAAGCCGATGTGATCACCATGCACATCCCGGCACAAAAGGATGGCCTTCCGATCTTGGGCGCGGACGAACTGGCAATGGTGAAACCCGGTGTGGTGATCGTGAATACCGCTCGGGGTGGCAGCGTTGATGAGGATGCCCTTTTGAAGGCGCTGAAGGATGGTCGCGTGCGCGGTGCCGCGTTGGACGTGTTCCTGGGCGAACCCACACCCAAGCCAGAGCTCCTCAAGGAAGCAAAACTGAGCCTTACCCCGCATATCGGCGCAGCGACCACCGAGGCACAGGACCGGGTCGGGGACGAGTTGGCCGACCAGATCATTGCCTGGCGCGCGTCCGTGGGTGTCAGCTGAACCCGGAATATGATAGACTTGCGCCCCTTTCGCGCCTGGCGCCCCACTCCGGACAAGGCGCACCTGGTGGCAAGCCGCAGTTATGTGGCCTACAACGACGACCAATTGCGCGATAAATTGGCGGGGAATCCATTCACCTTTCTGCATGTGATCCACCCCGAACACGGCAATACCACCAAGCGCACCCGGTTCGAACGGTTCGCAAGTGTGAAGCGGAAATGGGACCAATTCCTCAGCAACGGCTGGTATCAACGCGAGGAGTTGCCGTGCTTTTACCTCTACGAACAGAGCAATGATCGCTTCCGCTCCAGGGGTGTGATCGGTGCGGTGGCTGTGGATGATTACCTGCATGGCAAGATCAAGGTGCATGAGCATACCTTGGAAAAGCGCGAGGGTCTCTTCAAGGATTACTTGGAAAGCACCGGTATCAATGCGGAGCCCGTGCTGTTGGCAATTCCCGGTACGAACGAATTGGAGGGACTCCTCTCCGAATTCTGGAATTCCCGACCTGATCTGGACTTCAGCACCACGGATATGGTGCGCCACAAGCTTTGGGCCGTCCACGATCCAGCTGTCCTGGCCAAGGTGACCGAGCGGTTCAGCCGTGTGGATGCGCTGTATATCGCAGATGGGCACCACCGTATGGCCAGTAGCGCGCGCTTGCCAGATCCTGCTTCCACGAACCCGGACGACCCCAAGAAATGGTGCTTGGCCTTTATCGTTCCACAAGACCAGTTGCACATCCATAATTTCGATCGGGCGGTAACAAGCTTGGCCGGTATGGATACATACGAATTTCTGAGGGCAGTGGGTGCTATATGCAGATTGAAGGCGATGAAGCAGGCGCCTTCCGCCGCACCGCCTGCGGGCACGGTGTATATGTGTACGAGACAAGGTTGGTATGCCTTGGAACTACCACCCGCACCGGCGGATGCGAGCAGTTCGGAAAGACTCGATGCGTCCATATTGAGCAATGCCATACTGGGTCCAGTGCTTGGCATTCATGACTTGCGGACCGATCCACATGTGAAGTTCGTGCCGGGTGATAAAGGGACCAAAGAGATCGCCCGCATGGTGGCCGATGGAGACGCGGCGGTGGCCTTCAATTTGCGCCCCGTGAGCTTCACTGAACTACAGAATGTGGCCGATCTTGGAGGTTGCATGCCACCGAAGAGCACCTATATCGAACCGAAACTGCGCAGTGGATTGACCGTGTACTCGTTGGAAGACATGTGATCCGCAACGTACCAGCACAATCCTCACGTTTGCATGAACGGATCCCAACTAGCAGATCGTTACCATGCCGTTCGAACAGCACTTCCGCCCGGTGTGCAGTTGATCGCAGTGAGCAAGAAACGCACCGTACAAGAGATCCAAGCCCTCTACGATCTTGGGCATAGGGCCTTCGGGGAGAATTATCCGCAAGAACTCCGGGATAAACAACCGCAACTACCCTCCGACATTGAGTGGCACTTCATCGGTCACCTGCAGAGCAACAAGATCAAGTACTTGGGAGACTTTACCCGGTTGGTTCATGGCGTGGATTCCATCAAACTGTTGGATGCACTTGCCAAGCCCGCAAAGTCCGATGGCCGGATCCAGGATGTACTTCTACAGGTCCATATTGCACAAGAGGAAACAAAGCACGGCTTCTCGCAGGATGAGCTACATGCACTATGGGCAACCGACCCTGCACAACGTTGGCCGGATCTCCGCATCCGTGGATTAATGGGAATGGCCACCAACACGGGTGACCAAGCTCTGGTGGAAAAGGAATTCAACGGGTTGCACGATCTCTTTCTGGATTTGCGATCCAAGAACCTTGGGATCCCGTATTTCCAAGAGCTGAGCATGGGTATGAGCGGAGATGTTGAACAGGCCATAAGGGCGGGTTCGACCATGGTACGGATCGGCACGGCCATTTTCGGCGAAAGGGCCTAATTCAACGATCGTGGTAAGCTTACGAAAGACGAACAGGCAACTTCTTGTGTTTTCAACGTCTAAACCATGTAATTTCGTGTAAAATTCCAGCCCATGATCCGTGTACTTTTACTCTTCTCTGCTTTATTGTTGGCCTGCGCAGGCTACTCCCAGCGGAATGTGGAAGTAGGGGTCAGCGGGGGCGTTACCCACTATTACGGCGACTTGGGGAACATTGATGGCCCCATCCAATGGAACAGTGCCCGTCCTGGTATGACCATCACATTTCGCGATTTCCTCAATAACAAGAAGCGTTACGTTACACGATCCTTGACCACCGAAGCCCGATTGAGCTGGTTCAGGATCGGGTATAATGAGACATCAGCGATCAGTGGCTTGGATGTCAAAGATCTGAAGAACTACAGACGGGGGCTCAGTTTCAGGAATGATCTCATCGGTGCTTCGGGCCACTTGGTATTGAACGCATACCGTGAACCATTCACCCCTTTGTTCCAACAGCGGTTCTTCATGTATTTCCACATCGGTGTCGGGGTGTATTACGGGCGACCCAAGGCGGACCTTTTCCGGGGGTCTGTGGACCCCGCCAACAAGTACTATTTCTGGGACGATGGCACCGTTCGCGATGCACCTAGGGGATCCAGGGAGTCGAACGTTACCGGTCGTGATGGCAAGTACGATACGGATCTTTATAGTTGGCTTACCGAAGGGGGTGCAGGCGCAGGCGAGTCCGGTCGATCACAACGTTTCTCACCTTGGCACGTTGGCATTCCAATGGGCGCCGGATTACGTGTAATGGCCACCAAACAACTCAGCATTGGC
>Ga0335394_10000523_pt1 | contig 41156 bp, 42 predicted proteins | sample MAT03_FD_205741 | JGI IMG/M metagenome (GOLD analysis project Ga0335394, IMG submission 205741) | Freshwater microbial communities from Lake Fryxell liftoff mats and glacier meltwater in Antarctica - MAT-03 (spades assembly) (version 2) ... | reverse complement strand
CGTCGTCGAGTTCCTCCTCGTCTTCTGGCAGTTCGAGCAGCTCGTCGTCGTCATCGTCCAGCTTCAGCAGTTCGTCCAGTTCGTCCTCGTCGTCGAGCAGCAGCTCTTCATCGAGTAGTTCAAGCAGCTCATCGTCCGAAAGTTCCTCGGGCGACAGCTCCTCGTCATCGGGCAGCTCAGGCGATTCCTCATCGTCGCTACCCAGTTCCTCTAGTTCCAGCAGTTCCTCCAGCTCCAGTAGCTCGTCGAGCAGCTCCAGCAGTTCCTCTGCGCCGAGTGGTTCGTCATCCAGTTCCCCGCCGCCCAACTCCTCGTCGGGAAGCAGCGGCGCTACGTCATCGGGCGGCGGCTCGTCCGCACCGCCGGGAGGCAGTTCATCCGGAGGTGACCCTGGCTCAGGCAGTGGTGGCGATCCGGGCGGCTCCGGCGGAACGGGCACCTCGGGCACGCCCAGCACGGTCTCCTCGTCGTCGAGCAGTAGTTCCCAGTCTTCCTTGATCACTGCATCCAGCGGTTCATCGCCGCCGCTTTCCAGCGGCTGGTGGTCGAGCAGCGATCCGCCCCCCAACAACCCATCCTCAGGAGGTTAACAGCATGCGCGTGTTCTTGATCGGCTACCCAGGCGAAATGGGCGGTGCCAACACCGAGGCTTGGCACACGGTGAAACTGTGGCGGCGGATGGGACTCGACGTCCATCTGATTCCCACCTGGGGCCACGATCCCAAATGGAAATCCCGCCTCGACGCCCTCGGTTGCACCACGCATCTCACGTCGCCCGCAGATTTGGAGCGAGTGCCAGGCTTGGCCGGTTCGCCCGTGGTTGGCCTGTGCAATTCGCAATTCATCACTTGCGCCCCACGTTTCCGGGCGCTGGGTTGTCCCATCGTCTGGGTCAACTGCATGACCTTCTTGTTCGACAACGAGAAGGAGTTCTATCGCGAGCATGGTCCCGCCGACGCGATGGTCTACCAGTCAGAGTTTCAGCGGAGCGAGTTGGAGCCGCAGCTCGCTCCCTTCGGCTATCGCCCCGAAACGGGGCACCTGATTCACGGCACATTCGATCTGGACGAGTGGAAATGCGATCCGCGTTCCCACGGTCGCGACGAGGAGTTTTATGTGGGACGAGTCGCCCGACCCGACCTCGACAAGTGGTCCAGCAATCTGCTGACGATCTACGAGAGGATTCAGTACCGCAGCAAGCGCGGCATTCTGTTGGGCGTCGATGAGCGCACCCGTGGCAAGATCGGCAATCCGCCTTGGTGGATCGATTGCCTGCGGCCGATGGCAATTCCCGTGCGCGAGTTCTATGCCCGTTTGCATTGCCTGCTGCCCGTCAACGGCGGCGCTCGCGAGAACTGGCCACGGGCTGGCCTGGAAGCGATGGCGGCCGGCGTACCCGTTGTCGCCCAGAACGAATGGGGCTGGCGGGAGATGATTATCCACGGCGAGACCGGCTTCCTCGGCAGTGACGACCACGAGCTGGCGCACTGGGCAGCGGTGCTCGCGCACGATGAATCGCTGCGTTTGCGGATGATTCGCCGCGCCTACGAGCATCTGTGCGACGACCTGGCGAATCCCGACCGCATCGGTGCGGCCTGGCAGTCGCTATTTGAGTCCGTAACCAACCGCACTTCTCTTCACGTTCAGGAGGCCGCCGCATGAACCGACCCCCGCAAGGTATCGAGTCGGAGCCAGGCCAGAGGCACCGCGCGATCACCTACATCGCCGTGGAAACGAGTGCGCACTGCAACCGGGCCTGCCACTTCTGCCCCACGAACAACACGGTCTTCCCGCCGAAGGAGTTCATGCCCGAAGAGTTCTTCCGGCACATTGTGGCCGACCTGAAATCGTGGGGCTACGCCGGCGGCTTCTCGCTGTACGGCCACAACGAGGCGCTGCTCGATAAGCGGATCGTGGAATTGACAAGCTATGTCCGCGACGAATTGCCGAGCGTTCACCAAAGTCTCTCAACCAACGGGGACCGCCTGACGTTGGAACTGGCGGTAGCGCTCTTCGAGGCCGGCCTGCGGACGATGCTCGTCAACTGCTACGACGATCGGCAGAACTTGATCGAGCGAATGCTCGCCATCGCCCGGCATCTCGAAACGCTCCCCGACTACCACATTCATTATGTGGGGAGCGACGCGCGTGCGTTCCCAATGTATTACCACGCGACGGAGCGGACCTTCACGCTGTACGACGCCCGGAAATACGGTGAAGGATTTCCAGGAATCAGCAGTCGCGCCGGCAACGTGGCGGGCTTTCTCACGCTGGCCGAGCCGCTGTCGCAGAACTGCGAACGTCCGTGGACTCACGTCCACATCAAATACAACGGCAATGTCATTCTCTGCTGCCAAGACTGGGGGCAGGAAGTCGTGCTGGGAAACGTCCGCGAGCAATCGCTGGCGGACATCTACAACGGTCCGCTGGCCGAGCACTACCGCGAGAAGCTCGGTGAGCGTGACCGCCGTGGCTTGAAACTCTGCGAACGCTGTGACTGGGGGAACGACTGATGCCTGAAACCAATACCCCGAAATCTCCCCGCATTATTATCGGTGTGCTGACAGCCGCTCCGTTCCAGCAGCGCCGCAATGGCGTGCTGGCGACCTGGGGTAAGGACGCGGTTGCCCATCCCGACATCGATCTGGTGTACCTGATCGGCGATCCACAGGCCAAGCTGCCGCGTCGCGAGGGACAAAATCTCTACCTGCCGTGCCCCGACGACTACGACAGTCTTCCGCAGAAGACCCGCTGGTTCTGTTTGTGGGCGATTGCCAATGGCGGGAACTGGGAACGGCTCTTCAAGTGCGATGACGATACCTACGTGCGCGTGGACCGCCTCGCAGCGGGAAAATGGGAAACGCCCGTCGTCGGCTGCCAGGACGGCAACGGGGACCATTTCCACGGCGGGGCCGGCTACCTCATCACGCGCGACGCTGCGCTGGCGATTGCTGCACACCTGACTGCACACACGGGCCTGGAGGATTGGAAGGCTCGCGACGCAGTAGCCCATTGCGGCATGTGGTTCGAGCATGACGACCGGCTTTGCTTCAACAAGGCTCGTCAGCCCGGCCCGACGAACGAGCAGGTGAGTTGCCACTACTGCAGTCCGGTGCGGATGCGCCTCTTGCACGATGCGTTCCGCTTGGTGCCTGCGAACGCCGCCATCACGATTCCCCGCGTCCTGCACCACATCTGGCTTGGTGGGCAACCAATCCCCGAGCGCCTACAGCAGTTCCGCCAGACCTGGGCTGCGCTCCATTCCGCGTGGGAGATGAAGCTCTGGACCGAAGAGAACCTGCCCAAGCTCGTCAATCAAGAACTGTTCGAAAAACTGCCGACGCCGGCGCAGAAGAGCCATCTGGCCCGATACGAGATTCTGCATCGGGAGGGTGGCGTTTATGTGGACTTCGATGTGACGTGCCAGCGCCCTCTCGATGATCTGCTGTACGGCCAGACGGGATTCGCGGCCGCAGAAGACGACGACGCGGTGGGCGTCGCTGTCTTGGGCGCGATGGCGGGCGACGCCTTGCTCGCGCGAGCTATTGCGGCGCTTCCCGCTTCGTTGCGTCGGCCTGGCGATCCGCCGCGGCAGTCCGGCTCAGGCTTCTTCACACAGCAACTGCTCGAGGATCAATCGTGGCGATTGTTCTGGTGGGACACGTTTTATCCACAGCACTGGAGTGGGCGGATCGAGGCGTCGCTCGACCAAGCCCACGCCGTACATCACTGGGAGGCTTCATGGAAACGCTAAACCAACTGCCCCGCATGCGCGAGAACTTGCCGGCGCTGCGGCAACTCGCTGAAGTGCTACCGAAGGGCGGGCTGCTTGTGGAGATTGGCTCGTTCGCCGGAGAATCGACGCGAGTGTTCCTTGAAGCCAGCCTGCACGTCCACGCCATCGATCCGTGGGACAACGAATCCCGTGATCGGCTGCATGAGGGTGCGCGGGACTATAACCCTGCTCACCGCTGGCACTTCGCGATGGAAGCCGTCGAGCAAACATTTGATCAGTTGCTCGGCCCCTTTTACGGGCGGCTGTCAAAGAAGAAGGGATACGACTGGGACTTCGTTGAAGAGTACGGCCCTGGATCGCTCGATGCTGTTTACATCGATTCCGTCCACACGTACCTCGACACCCTTGGGGCTATCCGCCGTTGGCGCTCAAAGGTCAAACCCGGCGGGTTTTGCTGCGGGCACGACTTCACGGGATATTTCTCTGGTGTTCAGCAAGCCGTGCGCGAGGCATTAGGGGAGCCCGCTCAGGTCTTTGGCGATACAAGTTGGCTGGTTCGATGCTAGGCCGGGTCTTGCTGATGACCAACTGGTGTACCCGCAACCCGAAGTACTTCACCTGCACTTTTCGTTCGCAGTACCAGCGAACGCTGAAGGAACTGTTCCCAGTGCTCAGCAGGATTCAGAACATCGGCTACGAGTTGGGGGAGAATCAGCGAACGGTCGAGTGGTATCGGGCGAATCATCGGACGCCGTGGGTGGCATTTTCGACGAAGCAACAACCGTTCACAATTTGTTTATCGTAGCGACCTGCCTGGGTCATGGCGCTGGCGTGGCATCTGGAGCCGAAGCGGCGAGTTGCGTCTGCTTTACGCCCCACGAAAACACCGGCAACAGCGACCGTCAGCCGCCGTTAACGGGACTGATGCTATTTGTCAGTCGGTCGATTTGCTGATCGTTCATGAACCGCCTTGAACGTCTCGCAACCAACCAACCAACCGTATTCGCTGGCTTGTCACGATTTTCGTAGGCGGTTTTGAGGGCGGCACGCAACGTGCTGTGATAGCCGTCACTCGCAAGAGGTCGTTTACACCGGCTTTTTTCGTTTCTGTCATCGGTGTCGAACGGCAATTTCTGTCGCTGGCATTGGGATGACAGGCTCTCTTTAAAGGTTGTTAGCCATGAAGAATCAGAAGTTCGGTGGAATCGGTGCGATGGCGTTGGCGTTCACACTCGCCATCGTGGGCGTGAGTGCGTTCGCCCAACAGGCCCAAGCGGCAGAAACGAAGGTCAATCCGATGTTGCAGGAATGTGCCAAAGCCTGTTCGGACTGCCAACGGGCGTGCGACATGTGTGCCACGCACTGTGCGAACATGCTAGCCGATGGCAAGAAGGATCACCTGTCGTGCCTGATGCACTGCCGGGACTGTGCGACCTGCTGTTCCGCTTGTTCCCAAGTCTGTGCTAGTGGCGGACCTCTTTCCGCAGTGATGGCTGATTGCTGTGCGAAGTGCTGCGACCATTGTGCCAAGGCCTGCGAAGCGTTTCCCGATGATGCCCACTGCAAGGCATGTGCTGCTGAATGCCGCAAGTGCGAGAAGGCGTGCAAGGCGGTTGCCAAGTAGGTGACGTTTTCCGCTGCTGCTGGAAGCGATGCGGTGCGGGGCATCTTCAAGGACCGTACACGCGCTGAAGTCCATCTCACCGACGAAAACAGTAGTTCAAAATCCGGATACAACAACAAGCATTGCGTCATGGAGGCTCGGCGGGTTGGCTTTCCAGCCAATCACCGTGAGCGATCAGGCCACGTCCCTGGAGCAGACGCTCAGCGGTGTCGCTGACGAACTTGAGAAAACCCTTGGACGCCCCCAAAGGCCCCACGACCTACGGCGGTGATGTGAACAACTAGATTCTGCGATCGCACCGAAGGACACATGTCCATGATCGATATAAAAGCAAATCGACGGCCGTATGCACAGCCTGATCGCCGCGGCATGTACCCCGAAGTACGGCCGCCCGAGCGACCGCCTTCACCGCGGCCAAAACCCCCTATTCCGCCATCCCTGCCGCCCCAGCTACCTATCGGGACACCACCTGGCCGCTAGTCGCGGACGCCAAGCTTGGCGAGTGCATGTCGCGATCGGGCCGCGAGGCAAGCACGAACTTCGAAGTCCGCCTCACACTGCCCCCAACATTGCTCGGCACATCAATTACGGCGTGGTTCTGATTTTAAAGTAATTAGAAATATTCTAAGAATGAAATCGTCTGCATCTCCCGTCGCTCTTCGCTTAGGTCGGATGGCTGAAAAGCCGTTACGCATACCAACTGCAGGAAAAAAAACATGCAAATTCAGATTAATACCGACAATCACGTTGCAGGCGGCGAGAAACTGACCCGCCAGGTCGAGGCTGTGGTGGAGGGTGCCTTGGGCCGGTTCAGCGACCGAATTACCCGCGTCGAAGTCCATCTCTCCGACGAGAACAGCAGCTCAAAGTCCGGCGACCACGACAAACGCTGCGTGATGGAGGCCCGCCTCGCGGATCTCCAACCGATCACGGTGAGCGATCAGGGCGCAACCCTGGAGCAGGCACTCGATGGTGCCGCCGACAAACTTGAGAAAACCCTCAAACGCACCTTGGGGCGACTGGACGACCACAAAGGCCGCACATCTTACGGCGGCGACCAGACGATCTGAACAACTGGATAAGGAACACACTATGCGCCAAGTTACGACCGACCATCTGAATGAGCTGCTGGGCGAGCATGAGATGCCCTGCATCTCGCTCTACCAGCCGACGCACCGACATCACCCCGAAAACCAGCAAGACCCGATCCGCTACCGGAATCTGCTAAGGGAGATAGAGAACTCCCTGCACCAGAAATATCCTACGCGGGAAGTACGAACACTACTGGAGAAGTTTCAGGCGTTGGCGCACGACGACGGATTCTGGAACCACCGGACGGACGGGCTGGCGGTCCTCGGCGCGGCCGGCACGTTCCAGGTCTTCGACCTCCAGCGGCCGGTGCCGGCGCGGGTCGTGGTGGCCGACAGCTTCCACCTGAAGCCGCTGATTCGCACCCTGCAGTCGGCCGATCGCTACCAGGTTCTGTGTCTGAGCCGCCAAGAGGCCAAGCTCTACGAGGGGAACCGCGACGCCTTGGACCCGGTCGAACTGCCGGAGGTGCCATCGACCCTTACGGCCGCGCTCGGCAGCGAGTTGACCGAGCCGCACCAGACGGTCGCCTCCTACGGTACCGGACCCGGGCCGGGGGGGCCGATGCACCACGGGCATGGCGGGAAGTCGGACGAGGTCGATATCGATCGTGACCGCTTCTTCCGGGTCATCGACCGCGGCATCCTCGAACACCATTCGCGGCCGTCCGGCCTCCCTCTTTTGCTGGTCGCACTGGCCGAGCACCACGCGCCGTTCCGGGCGGTCAGCCACAACTCGGCCCTGTTGGCGGCCGGCCTGACGATCAACCCCGACACCTTGTCCCTCGACCAGCTCCGGGCGAAAGCGTGGGCTGCCGTCGACCCTTCTTACCAGCAGCGACTTGCCGGGCTGGTCGAGGACTACGGGCTGGCGGCGTCGCGCCAGCTTGGGTCGGATGATTTGGCGGAAGTGGCCCAGGCCGCGACGGCCGGGCGTATCGCCACGCTCCTCGTGCAAGCCGACCGAGTCATCCCCGGCCGACTCGACGCGGCGACCGGGCGGATCGAGCTGGGCGAGTTGGCCGACCCACGTGCTGCCCATCAGCACCATCACCATGACGCGACCGGGCGGAGCGAGCCGAGCGAGTTGGCCGACCCTAGGATCGACGACGTCCTCGACGATCTGGCCGAAGCCGTGTTGCGGACGAAGGGTACGGTCGTCGTCGTTCCCGCGGACCGTTTGCCGTCGGACACGGGTGTGGCGGCGACCTTCCGGTTCTAAGCTTCGGAGAGCAGCCTCCGCACGTTGTTGTCGGAACTGAATACTGTGAGGCGTGCGGCAGGGGTTCCGACCCTTTCGGCTCGAACCACGGAAACCAAACAATGGCGAAGATACCATCGAAGAACGGTAAGCCCTGGACTGCTGAAGATGTCCGTGATTTGAAAGGGCTTGCGAAAGAAAACACGCCGACCCGTGTTATTGCCCTGAAACTGTCCCGAACCGAAAGCGCTGTGTACGCCAAGGCTGGATCGGAGGGAATCAGCCTCAAGCCGACGAACCAGTTGCCCTACAATCGCCGAGACAAGAAGTAACGAGGGTCGAATCCATTGTGGGCAAGCGAAACGTCATGGCCGGGATGTTCCCGTTATGGCGTTGCCGGTTGAAGGTGCATGCAAACGGCCGAGGAAGGAGGCGACTCGTGTTCTCTCGATCCTGGTTCCTGCTGTTCGTGACGGCGGGTTTGCTCCTGCCGGCACCCGCGCAAGCGCAGACCATTGAGGAGGACGAGACGGAGGTTCTTGTCCCCACGACCAAGGCGAAGGCCCCGGACAACCGCCCAAACCTCTCCGAGGTAGCAAAGCTGATTATCCGTCAGACGAATGACTTCCGGGCGGGGGAAGACCTCCCGAAGGTTGAAGTCAACGCCAAGCTCGGTGAAGCGGCTCAATACTTTGCGGACTACATGGCCCGCACGAGCAAGTACGGCCACACCGCCGACGGCAATCGGCCTGCGGATCGGGCCAAGCAGCACGGCTACGACTATTGCATCGTCTCGGAGAATATCGCCAATCAGTATAACTCGGCCGGCTTCACGACACCGGAGCTAGTCAAGGGGTTCTTCGAGGGCTGGAAGCACTCGCCCGGACACCGGAAGAACATGCTGGATGCGGACGTCACCGAGACTGGCGTGGCGGTCGCACGAAGCGAGGAGACCGGCTATTACTACGCCGTGCAGATGTTCGGCCGTCCCAAGTCGAAGGCCATCGAGTTCAAGATCACGAACCAGTCGGACGCCGCGGTCGAATACAAGATCGGTGACCGAACCTTTCCACTCCCGCCCGGTCTCATCCGCACTCACCAGCGCTGCCGGCCGTCGGAGGTGACATTCCGGTGGCCAGGTGCCGAAGGCGAAGCCCGAGTGGTGCAGCCGAGCAATGGCGACCGCTTCGTCATCCTAAAGGAGCAAGAATCCTTTCGGCTCAAGAAGGAATAGGCCCAATTGCAATTCTTTCGGTGGATGCGTACTTCTCATTCAGCATACTTTGGGCCCTGCAATTCCTTGAAAAACGACATCCCGGTGAACGAGACTCGCCATTCCGCAGTGCCGGAAACGCTTCCACGCGAACCGAATACGTCGGTGGTCAGCCGTGCCGCGACGAGGGTTGCGATTGCGGTCGTCGCCGTCATCCTGGTGGCTATGTTTTGGTTCGCCAAAGAAGTCTTTCTATTGAGTTTCGCGGGCATACTTTTCGGCGTCTTGTTACGGAGCCTCGGCAATCTGGTCCATAAATACACGGGTCTCTCCTCGGGTTGGGCATTGACCGTGGTTGTGCTTTCCGGTGCATTACTTATTGGCGAAGGTGGTGCGCTCCTCGCGCCGAGTTTGGCGGAACAGATGGATCAACTGCTTACCGACCTACCCCATAGCACCGACGCCCTGAAGAAATCGCTGCGCCATTACAAATGGGGCCAGCAATTGCTAGCCCAAGACTTCACTACCGACGGATGGCTCTCCAGCGCTGGCAATTTCTCAGGCAAGGTGCTGGGTGTATTCTCAACCACGTTCGGCGTTGCCGGCGGCGTGCTAATCATCCTGTCCGTCGGACTGTTTCTGGCCTGGGATCCAGAAACGTATACGAACGGAGTGATTCGCCTGACGCCGCTGGCCAAGCGCGACCGGATCCGGCAGGTGCTGCGCGAATCGGCTCACACCTTGCGGTGGTGGCTGCTCGGGCGGGGAATCGCGATGCTCTTCGTGGGGGCGGTGACATTTTTGGGGCTATGGCTCCTGGGCATTCCGTTCGCCGCGCCATTGGCCCTGCTCACCACACTGCTGGGATTCGTCCCTTTTTTCGGTCCAATCATCGCAGTCGTGCCCGCCGCCCTGCTGGGTTATCTCGAAAGCCCCTGGAAGGGTGCCGCCGTCGTGGTCCTTTATCTGATCGTGCAGGTCTTAGAGGGGAATGTGCTGACGCCGCTCGTGCAGAGCCGGGCGGTGAACGTCCCTCCCGCGATAACGATAGTGGCCATTCTGCTAATCGGCGTTTTGTTCGGTTCGCTGGGAATGGTGCTAGCCATGCCTCTCACGGCCGTCGGCTTCGTGTTCATCAAGCGCCTGTACGTTGAAGACGTGCTCGGTGACAGAATCGATGGCAGCTAGGCCAGGCACCCTCCGCTTTCCCCGTGGCCGACATCTCGAACCCCAGGATTTTTCAAGCCCTAAGTACTGAATGAAAGAGTCCCCGTGCGGCGATCGATTTCCCCCCACATTCTGATCCTAAGAGCGGCGTTACTCGGGCTTCTGTGGTGGGCTGCGCAGGCCTCAACTGGCATGTCGCAGGAACCTGAGCAGAGCGGCGAGTCTCAGAAGCAGCCTCCTCCAAACAAGGAGGAACTCGCTCCCGCACCGGCGAAAGTGGATGTGCAACCAATCGCCCATGACGAGGAAATCTGTAAGCGACTCCAGAGCGTCCTCAATGCCACCGGCTGGTTCACCGATGCGCAAGTTAAGGTTGAGAACGGGGTGGTTTTCCTCAACGGACGGACGGACACGGACGAACTCAAGAAATGGGCCAGCGATCTGGCGCGCAACACTCAGGACGTGGTAGCCGTGGCTAATCGGATGGAAGTGTCCCAGCCATCTGCGTGGGACTTCAGTGCGGCCTGGGGTGGGATGTCGGGTTTGTGGCGGGATTTCGTTCGTTCCATTCCCTTCCTCATCTTCGGTCTACTTATCCTGGCCCTGTCGGCGGGGGCCGGCTGGTTGGCAACGCGGGGCGCACAGGCGTTCCTTCGCCAGCGAGTCCGGGCAAAACTCCTACGGAGTGTGTTTGCACATGGCGCGGGTTTTTTCGTGTTCCTCGCTGGCACCTACATTGTCTTAAGGGTATCCGGCCTGACTCAGTTGGCGCTGACGGTGGTCGGCGGAACCGGCCTGATCGGGCTGGCGCTGGGCATCGCCTTCCGCGACATCACCGAGAACTTTCTGGCCAGCATCTTTCTCAGCATTCAGCGCCCCTTTGGGACGGGCGACTTAATCGAGGTTGCCAGTGTGACTGGGTACGTACAGCAATTGAATGTACGAACAACCATCGTCATGACTCTCGACGGCAACCTGGTGCAAATCCCGAACGCCTTGGTCTATAAGAGCACCTTGCGCAACTTCACGGCCAACCCCAACCGGCGAGAGAACTTCGTCGTCGGCATCGGCTACGACGACCCCATCGACGCGGCCCAGGAGGTCGCCCGGCAGGTGTTGGCGGAACACCCAGCCGTCCTGAAGGAACCGGAGCCCTGGGTACTGGCGGACGAGTTCGGATCGGCAACCATTAACCTGCGAATTTACTTCTGGCTGGACGGCCGGGAACACAGTTGGCTGAAGGTGCGGTCCTCGGTGATCCGGCTCGTGAAACTCGCCTTTCAGCAACACGGCATCTCCATGCCCGACGAGGCCCGGGAAGTCGTCTTCCCACGAGGCATTCCCGTCACGCTGCTCGCCGATAAGCCTGACGAGACGCCGAGTACCGAGCCGCTCAAACGGCCTGATGCCTCACCGCCCCCGGAGGCGCTTGATTCCGTGGCCACGAGAGCGGAAGCCGGGCTATCCAGCGAAGCCGGCGTCCTCGAAGAACAGGCACGTCAGGCCAAGCCGTTGGACGAGGGAGAGAATCTCCTGAAGGCCGCTAGCGCTCGCCCCTCCCCATCATCCAGGTGAGGACTGGGGCGCGGGGCCCAAGTAACGTCAAAGGGAGGAGTTCTTCACCGATGCAAAAACTACGGTCGCTTTGGGAGTCCTTGCGGTCCAGCCTCTGGTTTGTGCCCACGCTCCTCGTCTTGGGCGCCATCGTCCTTGCATTGAGCTTGATCGAGATCGACACGCACATCGACAGAACCAACCTGAAAGAACAGTGGCCGCGACTGTTCGGAGCAGGCGCGGCTGGTTCTCGCGGCATGCTCGCAACCATCGCCAGCTCCATGATTACCGTGGCCGGCGTTGTCTTTTCGATCACCATTGTCGCCCTGGCCCTGGCGTCGAGCCAGTACACGTCGCGCATCCTGCGCAACTTCATGCGAGATCCTGCGAACCAGACGGCACTTGGCATCTTCGTTGGCATTTTCGTCTACTGCCTCGTGGTGCTGCGCACCATCCGGGGCGGCGATGAGGGCGCTTTTGTCCCCTCCCTGGCGGTCTTGTTCGCCGTGGTGCTGGCATTGGTAGGCATCGGCTGTTTGATCTACTTCATCCATCACATCGCCTCGTCCATCCAGGCGGAAAGCATCATCAAGTCGGCGGCGGACGAGTCGCTTGACGCCATCGACCGCTTGTTCCCTGACGAGATGGGCGAAGCGGCTAGCCCAGGCAGGCCAGAGCCTGAACCGCCCCTGGCGGCAAATGTCTGGCAGCCGATCCCGGCCAAGCGAACCGGGTACATCCAGGGCGTCGATGGTGACGGGTTGCTTGACTTCGCACGCGCGCAGAATACCGTCGTCCGCATGGAACGCGGCGTCGGCGAGTTCGTCGTGGAGGGAGCGCCGCTCGTCTTCATCGCCGAAGATAAACAGCGGAATAAAGAAGCGGTGGGCACGTTGGATGCCTTGTACGCCATCGGCCACAAGCGCACGATTGTCCAGGACGCAGGCTTCGGGATTCGGCAGATCGTGGATGTGGCCCTCAAGGCGTTGTCGCCCGGCATTAACGACACCACCACCGCCGTGACCTGTGTCGACTACCTGACGGCGATTCTCGCGCGCCTCGCAGCGCGCCGCGTGGAGACACCGTACCGAATGGACCAGGGTGAGCTGCGCGTCATCGCCCGCGGCCCGACGTTCCCAGGTCTGCTCGGCGAGGCGTTCGACCAGATTCGTCAGAACGCTGAGGGCAACGTCGCGGTCATGCTGTCCCTACTCCAGGCCCTGGAAGTCATCGCCGGCCGGACACAGAATGCGCAACGGCGTCAGGCGCTGCGGCAACAGGCGGACTCGATTGCGGACGTGGCCAGGCGGAGCATCCCCGCACCTCTGGACCGCGAGAGGATCGAGTCCGCCCTGGTTCGCCTCTCCGGAACCTTGGACGGGGAGTGCCGCGAACACCCTCGTCCTTTGGGAGTCGAGAGGATCGTATGAAGATTCCAGAATGGCTGCCAGATACGCACCACCCGATCGGGCCGGAGCATGAAGCCCGCGAGGCACTGATCGAGCGCTTGGTCCGACCCATCGCCCGCTTCATGCAGATTGAGGCTGCCGGCGGCCTCGTGCTGCTGGCTTGCACTGTACTCGCCCTCGTCCTAGCGAACTCGGCGTGGTCGGGGCCGTTTGCCGAGCTCTGGCAAACGCATGTCGGCTTCACCGTTGGCAGCTTCGAGCTTTCCAAGCCGTTACTCATCTGGATCAACGACGGGCTGATGGCTGTCTTCTTCTTCGTGGTCGGGCTAGAGATTAAGCGTGAACTCGTCTTCGGCGAACTCCGGGACCGCCGCAAGGCAGCGCTCCCGGCTGCGGCTGCGCTGGGTGGGATGGTCGTGCCCGCCGGCATCTATTTGGTACTCCAGTGGGGGCAGCCGGGGGAACGCGGCTGGGGCATCCCGATGGCCACCGACATCGCCTTCGTCGTCGGCTTCCTGGCGCTGCTCGGCTCGCGGGTTCCGTTCAGCCTGAAAATCCTGCTCCTGACTTTGGCCATCGTGGACGACATCGGGGCCGTGCTGGTCATCGCGGTCGCCTACACCGCTGACATCTCCCTGATGTACTTGGCAGTCGCCGCCGTGGGCTTCGGCATCATCTACCTTTGCAACCGGGTCGGGGTCCGGCCGGTGCCGGTGTACGTCGTCCTCGGGGCGGCCATTTGGTTGGCCTTTCTGAAATCAGGAGTCCATCCGACCGTGGCCGGAGTGCTGATGGGTTTGATCACTCCTGCCTATCCCTGGTTTGCCGAGCGCAGCCTCTTGAAGGTGACGGACGGCGTGGCGCAGCGCTTGCGGCGGGATCGGAAGGCAGGCGAGGAGGAGATGACACACCACGAAGAGGCCGTCCACCTGTTGACCACCACCGCTCGGGAGACGATCTCCCCGCTGGACCGCCTGGAGACATCCTTTCATCCTTGGGTGGCGTTTGGGATCATGCCATTGTTTGCTCTGGCCAACGCCGGAGTGCGGATCGACTTACTGGAAATGGGGAACCCCGTTGCCATCGCCGTCGCTGCCGGCTTGGGCTTGGGCAAGCCGTTGGGCATCGTGGTTTTCAGTTGGGCGGCGGTTAAACTGGGCCTGGCCCGGCTGCCGAGCGGTGTGAACTGGAAAACCCTTGTCGGTGCCGGCTGCCTGGCGGGCATCGGCTTCACCATGTCGCTGTTCATCGCCAGCCTAGCCCTTGAGGGGAACCTGCTTAACGCCGGGAAGGTTGGCACCTTGTTCGGCTCGACTTTGAGCGCGGTCCTCGGCCTGGGGTTGCTCCTCTATTTCCTCCCGCGCCCAAGCCACTCTCGGAAGGCCGACGCGGAAATCGGTCAGTTAACCGAAAAAGCCAAAGCCCAACGCCCCGACCGTTCGCAAGGTCACTGAAATCGAGCCGAACAAATTCGTCGCCAAGTCGAAGCCGAACACGCCCTAGGCGTGCGAACCAGCTATTCTTTAACTGGTTCGCAGAGATATTGTCAATTGTTTACGCTACGGCATTAAGTCCGAGACGAGGACTGCCACAAAGTGTGAAACGATCGCGTTCGTATGGAACGCTGCTTGCGTTCACAATCGCTGCATGGGTTGAAGGCCGCTACAACCGACTGCGGTGTAGACGTCTCGGCGCACAGTAAGTTTGCGTGGAACTGAGAGACATTCCCGCGATGGCTGACAGTCCGACCGTAACCGACCATCCATCTCAAGAATTCATGCCAGCTTAAGCGAGAGCGGCGACCGCGTCAGCCAAAAGACGTGCCCTCGACGCTCCGACAATCCCGTCTTGAAGCCCGTTTGCTGCCCTAAGGGGCACGGCGTGCTGTGAAGTAATAGCCCGGCAATGTACAATGCGTTGCCGTTTGCCAGGTTGGGCCGTCGGCCTTCCCGACGGAAAATAGGGCTGCTGCCCTGGATTAACAGATGCGTCTCGCTGATTTCATTCTTGCGAATGTTGAGCCTATCCTGGCCGGGTGGGAGATCTTTGCGCGGAGCATCGGCGCGGGCGAACATCTGGACCAATTGGCGTTGCGCGACCATGCTGGGCAAATCCTGGAAGCCACCGCGCGGGACATGAAATCGCCCCAAACTGCTGCCGAGCGAGCGAAGAAATCAAAGGGTCGGGATGACTCGCACAAGAACGACGCCCTCGACGGCGCATCCGATGCGCACGCGGTCGACCGCTTGAGCCTAGGATTTGACATGCTGGAGGTGATGAGCGAGTACCGCGCCTTACGCGCCAGTGTGCTACAGCTTTGGCGCGATAGCGCACCCGGTGCTGATGATCGCGATGTGGATGATCTGACCCGCTTCAATGAATCGATCGACCAGTCGCTCTCCAAAGCCGTCGCCAGTTATACCACGCGAGTCGATCAGGCCCGCGACATGTTCCTCGCCATCCTCGGTCACGACTTGCGTAATCCGCTAAACGCGATTGCGATATCTGCAACAATCCTGCCGATGGTGAGCGATGACAAGTCCGAGATACTGGAGTGCGGCAAGAGGATCTCTCGCAGCGCGACAGTGATGGAACGAATGATTAGCGACCTGCTTGACTACACCCGGACCCGGCTCGGCGCGGGCATGCCCGTCAAGCCCGGCCCGTTGGACTTGGCCGCCCTCAGCGGTGAGTTGATTGCAGAGTACCGCGCCGCCCACCCCGACCGCGAAATCGAGTTCCGCATCGATGGCGACGTGAACGGCCTCTGGGATTCCGACCGGATTCGCCAAGCCATTTCCAACCTGCTAGGCAATGCCCTTCAACACGGCTCGGCAGACTTCCCCGTCACGCTTTCGCTTCGCGGTGAAGCGGCGAGCGTCGTCGTCGACATTCACAACGGCGGCGATCCGATTCCGCCGGGTGAACTGCCCAAAATCTTCGACCCGCTCATTCGAGGCTCCAGCGCCGAACGGCCGAAGAGCAACCGTCCCGGCAGCATCGGCATGGGCCTGTACATCGCCCGCGAAGTCGCCAAATCGCACGGCGGGCGAATCGACGTGATCTCGACCGTCGACGACGGCACGTCGTTCACCATCCGCCTGCCCCGTCGGGAAGCGCCCAGAGTCGGGCAGCCGATCCTTGATGCCGAGCATATTGAGACGATGTGAACCAACATGATCCTGATAGTGGACGACCAGAAAGACATCGGCACTGGCCTCGAACGCTTACTCCGTTACGCCGGCCACGAAGCCGTCGCCGTTACCGGCGGTGCCGAAGGGCTGGCGATGCTGCACGTCCGCAAGCCTTCGTTGCTCGTGCTCGACGTCAACATGCCCGAAATGGACGGCTTGACAGTTCTCAAAACGATCAAGGATCACGCCGAACTCAAAGATGTGCGGATTGTGATGTATTCGAGTGATACCCACCCCGAAACAGTGACGGAAGCTATGCGACTGGGCGCACTCGACTTTCTTGTCAAAGGCACAATCGGTTTCGACAAGCTCGTGGATCGAATTTGCGAATTGGCGGGCGAACCGAAACTAGCCAGTTAGTCCAGTAGCACCCTGCGGATTTGGTAAGCGGAATGACTGGAAGTCCGGCGTCTGGGAATGCAGTCGTTTCACGTGGTTTACCGGTACACGAACATAAAACGCACCACCAACGTAGCGGTTGAAAAGGTGGAGGAAAACGTCGCAGCAAGCAAAGCGCTGGTTGCCGCTCTCGGTGTAGTAGTCCGAAACCGTGGAGGTGGACCGTTTGCCACATTTGGGGATATGACGATCCTGCGTTCGCCTCCCAGGGGCAGTATAGTCCAGGATCTTCGCGATTTCTCATGTGTCGCCAGCATGGTTTGGCTTCCAACACCACTGAAAGGCTTCCGGGCACGGCCCCAATCACGCCAGGCATCCGAGCGGAAATCGACAGGACGAAGGAAAATTTCAGAACCATGCTGGCGGATGCGAGTTTGTCTTACTTTCCGCGCGACGAGCTGCGACATGTACTCGAGTTCTGGAAGGTCAATCTATAACTCGCATGCCAACCCAACGACATCTCGCCGCTGTTAACTCGCGACTCGAAAGTTCGAAGATGGTCGGTTTCGGTTTTTGCCACCGAAACAGCCTCGAACTCAGTAAGTTCTTTCGCATCAATGGGTTACGCCGAGAGCAAAACAGAGTACTGTTTCGAAGAGGGTTGCTTTCGGGGAGCTTTTCTGGTTTGCGGAATTCCGCCGACCCACGGGTAAACACAAGACGCCGAGAGCGAGAGCCCTCGGCGTCTTCGCGTTTACGCCCAGTCCACCAAGGACTTGCGACGGGCGGCGGACCGAGAGAGTCTGCCCCTTTCTCCTCGCCAGCGCCGGTCGCGCGACGTCCGGCCATCGACTCTCGCCCAAACTCTCGCGCTCTCTGTTTAACAGGGCGTTCCGGTTAACAACGCGGTTGGTTTCGGACCCATGTCCCAACCCTCTCCTGATTTGCGGAACGCCGCCACCTCTCGGAAGCAGGAGAGCGCCGGCGCGGCAAAGAGAGCGCTCGACTTCGCCCTCCGTGCCAAAGTTCGTAGTGCGTCGGATACGCACCCCGAGACGAACCCGTCGCGGAAACCGCGTCCTCACGGACAATCTTGTGGTTGTCGTTCGGCCCCATCACTACACTCGGCTCTTGACCGAGAAGTGCGGACTTGATTTGAAATGCTGGCGCGAGATCCGAGAATCGGCGTTCTGGCGACTAGGATCGGGCGATGCGAGGGACATGCTTGGCCTGCCGAACCTTTGACCTGGCTAGCTGGTCTAGTATGCGGATGCCGCGAGTTGGAGTGGAAGAAACAAGAGATGGAATGCTCCATGCGATTCATTCTCGACACAAACCAGGTCTCGCAACTTGATCGGCACGGGCCGACTAACGGAACTCCAAGAGGCCAGATAGAAGTTGTGCTATCGAGTTTCGTTCACTACGAGTTTCTTGTCTCTGAGCATCGCGAAAGGTACACAGAAGCACTTCTCCAGTATGGCGTGCGATTTGGTATGAACGAATCGGCGGTTGCGTTGAGCATGAGCAAACGGCCGCCCGATCAAGTCCGATTGTTTGATCCAGTTCATTCGGTTTGCGACGATGAGCACCTATGCCGGCATGCCGAACTACGAGCGCCGTCTGCCCAGAAGATCGAGGCGGCAAAGACCGTCAGAGAGATCAACGCGATCTTCAGTCGAAGGCTTCAGGCAGACTCCGACCAACTTAAGGCGGAGTACAAGGAGGTACTCGCGAAAGGCGATCGCAATAAGGTTCCACAGATCGCCAGTCTCCAGCAAATGGAAGCGATGCTGAGGGCAGACACGCCGCGCCTGCATTCCCTGGTCAAGCGCGACCTGGGCGCCCTTTGGCTTCCGGATGCAGAAATGACGAATCTACTTGATGCGATTCTCGCTCATCCCATTTATTGGCGATATGTTCTTTACGCCAATTGTCTGGTTGCTAGCCATGCCAGGAGATTTGCTGATCGGGAACTGAACAAGTCTCAGATAGCTGAGACCAGAAACGACTGCACCGACAATTATCTTGCGTTGTTCGCTCGGGACTGCGATGTGGTGGTGAGCAGCGACAGAGCCGTCAAGCGATTCTTCCAATTCATTTCCGGCGGAGTGATTCCGGTTTTGACTTGGGAGGAATGTATGGCCGCGTACTTCGCTCCCCGCGACAATGCGGCGTGGTGATGTTCGGCGATCGCCGGTTTCGCTCGCGCGATGTGAAGACACAACTGGTCCTGATTGCGGCGACACAGAGCGAATCTGATCGGGCGTTTCGCAGAATCATGAGCTCAGCGGCAATCGCGCGTGTTAGCCTGCCGCCAGCGCATTCATCATGCTCCTGACTCGTGACGCGCGCTATGTTCTACCGACTTCGTCGGGCGGAAGTCCACATCGTTCGTCGAGTAGTCGCTCGAGATCTGATCGCGTGATCTCGAGGGGTTGTAGCAGCTTGTCGGCCTTGCGCAGAATCTCTTCGAGCTTCTTCTGGTTCTTCATGAAGGCCTCATTGACGGCGAATCGCTGAATGCCGTACTTTCGGAAGTTCCGATAGGTCCCTAACATCGGCGATCCCAACGGCGAATCGAGAGGATCGATGATCGCGGGGCCTTCGTTCTCAAGAGCCTTGTTTTTGGCGGTGGCTTTCGAGGGCAAGGCAGGTCCCGCCTCTTCGGCCTGCACGAGGACCTGACTCGATGTCGTGACGAGGCCGTTGACGCCGAAGGATCCGGGCGAAACCGCGATCTCGATGAGTCCGTCCTCTCTGGGCAAATCCGTGAATATCCGCTTGATATAGACGTAAGGAATCTGGGCCGTGAACGCCCGAGAAGTCGCAGCCGGTACGGCTGTGGCCACGCCCGTCGTGCTCCAGGTCACGCTTGCGGCCTTTGCGACGATCGTGACGACGTAGCTTACCTCGTCCTTCACCTTCGGCCTGAAGGCATTCCACTGCCTCTTCAGGAATGCGAAGGAACTGCCTGCAACGATAGCGCGACTGACATCGTGCGGCGGAAGTGCGATAGGGAACTGAGCCATACAATCAAGTCGCCGAAGCGGCGACCCTCACTACTTCGCAACAAAGGCTACTTGGTTACGCTGTGATGTACTCGAACCAGACCAGCTCGATCAGCGAGCGCCCCCCTTGCCGGCCTGCACGGGGTAGACCTTGAGGACTTCGCCCCCAAAGTGATTGATCACTTTGACCGCGATCTTGCCGTTGGTCGGAGGATCGAAGGGCTGGCTGACAGCGCTGTAGAGCTTGGACTATTCCCCCTCGTCGATCTCCGCCCGCAGCGCCCGCTTCAGCTTGTCGTAGGGCCCTTCCTTGGCACGGCAATCGCATCTAAATCTTTCCGCAGTATTGCAAGGGGCTTGAAGTCGGCAAGGGCCTTGCTTGGATTCCTTCGTGGAGCACCAATTCACGGAGGTTTTTTCGATGTTCGATCAGCTCGTTGCAGTTTTTACACCGTTTGAAGATCTTACCGATCCGCGTGTCGAGCGAACCCGCAAGCACAGCCTGTTCGAGGTGGTTGTCGTCGCCCTTTGCGGCACGATCGCTGGGGCCGATTCGTGGGCTGACATCGAACGCTTCGGCAACAACCGGCTTCCTTGGCTGCGGACGTTTCTCCAATTGGAAAACGGCATCGCTTCGCACGACACATTCAGCCGCGTGTTCGCTCGGCTCGATCCAGCCCAACTCGTTGACTGCATGCTGCAATGGTTCCACGAGATCGGTCATGAGATCGGCACGCACATCGCGATCGACGGCAAGACCTTGCGTGGCTCGTTCGACAAAGCGGCTGGCCGCAATCCGCTGCACTTGGTGTCTGCCTGGGCCAGTGAAGCCAGATTAACGTTGGGCCAGGTCGCCGTTGATTCGAAATCCAACGAGATCACTGCCATTCCGCTGTTGCTGGAGTTGCTCGACTTGCAGGGAGCGACGGTGACCATCGACGCAATGGGCTGCCAGAAAGAGATTGCCACCAAGATCGTAACCAAGGGCGGCAACTATGTACTGGCCCTCAAGGACAATCACGAAAAACTGCATGCGGCTGTCGCGGAAAAATTTACGACGGCCCTTGAGGCCGATATTCGCACGATGCCTCGGCAGATCACGGTTGAGACCAACCGCGGCCGCTTGGAACGCCGCGAATATATGGTCCTGCCGGCACTCAAGTCACTGCCTGGCTTTCCCGCTTGGACGGGCTTGGCAACCCTGGTGATGGTGCTCCGCACCACGGAGATCGAGGGGATCGAAACCGGAGAGATCAGCTACTTTTTATCCAGCTTGCCGCCCAAGGTGAAAGCACTGGCCAAAGTCATCCGCCAGCACTGGAGTATCGAGAATCAGTTACACTGGGTCCTCGATGTAACTTTTACAGAAGACGCCAGTCGAATTCGCAAGCGGTACGGGCCGCAGACCTCGGCCATGTTGCGACGCTTGGCAGTGTCCATCCTCTCATCGGACACTTCTCTCAAAGATAGTATCCGCGGCAAACGCTACCGGGCTTGCCTCTCAACCAACACCCTGGAACGAATCCTCCTCGGCTTTGCACAGAAATAAGACGCGATTGCCGTGCCTTCCTTGGTGTCCTTGCCGCCGTACAGGAAGTAGGCGTGTCGGACGAAGAAGCTCTGCCCGTCGTAGTCGGTGTCGATGAACCAGCAGGCGATGTCGTCCACGTCGCCGGTCCGCACGGCGCCCGTTGTGGGATCGAATACGTCCACGCCGCGGATGGTGACGACAAGCCCCGCAAGCCATGTGCTTCGTTGCGGTGGCAGCGATACTTTGCGCCTCCTTGGCGTCCGCCAACGAAAAGGGCGAGCCATGGCCCCTTGCACCTGCGGCGATTAGGCTTTGGATCCGACCACTGCGTCTTCGTCTTCATCGACGGGGAACAAGTCCTGTTTCGGCAGGCTGTAATTCGTAATCAGCAGTTCGACGATGTTTCGATCCTGAGATTTCAGATTGATTTCCCGACGATTCGTGATTTCGTTGAGGCGGAATCCCTCGAAAAGACTGCGAATAAAGGCGGTGTTGCTGTTGCTGACAGCCCATTTCACCTCCCGTTCGTCCAGTTGCCGACACAATGCTGCAAGGCGAACGTGATCGCTCTCCCGAAATTGGAACCGCGTATAGCGGTTGAAATCGGAGTAGCCACCCAGCTTGTAGTAAGGCGGGTCGAGATAAACAAAGTCATCCTTCTTTACCCCTTTCAAGCAGTTCTCGAAGTCGATTCGCCTGATTTCAGTCTGCTTAAGTGTGTTTGAAGCTGCGGCAAGGTTTGCGGAATCGTAGTACCTTCGCTGGTACTCCCCGTAGGGCACGTTGAATTCGTTGCTTCTGTTGACACGAAACAAGCCACGAAAACAAGTCTTGTTCAGATAGATGAAGTGCGCGGCTCTCTGGACTAGCGGCAGCGATTCGGGGTCTACTTTGCGTAGCCGCAAAAAGTCCTCTCTGGTGTTCGGCAGCATATCCAGTGCATCGGCCACTGCCTTCCAATTGTCCCGAATCGCCTCATAGGTGTCGACGAGCCAAAAATTTAGGTCGCCGATCACTGCCCGCTTGGGCGTCAGAGCGAAGAAGACGCTTCCCCCGCCAATAAACGGCTCGAAGTATCGCGAGTATTTCCGAGGGAAGAGACCGACGAGACGGTCGCAGAGCCCCTGTTTGCCCCCAGCCCACTTGATAAACGGCTTTGGCTTCATGCCTGCAAAACTCCGAAGATGCTACTTCTATTCTGTAGACCGAAAAGTAGCGTGCGTAAAAGATGGCCCCATGCCCAAGAGGAACAAAAAGCAGTGTGCTGCCTTTGGGCACTCGGTGCGTAAGTTTCGCCTTCTCCGCAAATTCTCGCAAGAGGTTCTCGCGAACAAGACGGGAATTCACCGCACGTACATTGGCGGCATCGAACGGGGCGAGCGAAATCCTACGCTCCTGATGATTCATCGCATCGCCGATGCCCTCGAAATCGCTCCGAGTGAGCTATTCGCGGATGGGGAATGAATGGACGGGGGCGACTGGCTCACTCTTGGATGGCGTCACCCTGTCTGGGAATTGGTACGCTATTCCTTGTCCTTTCGTGGCAATCAGGGGAGAGATTGGGCGAGTCGGATGCGCGTGATGCAGAGAATGACGGTTGGCGACCAAACCATCCCCGTCGAACCTGCGTTGATCGACCAGTTCTTTAGATATCAGACTGCTCGGGATGCCGCATTCGCCACCCTGTCTGATCTCCTACGGACCGAGACCGAGGCGCTCGCCTACTGTGCGGCCAACGGGTTCGCCGTTGGGCAGACACGCACTCAAAATCTCGATCATCATCAATCGTCGAAAGCCATCGTGGCGACAGTCTCTTCCATCGCGAAGAGGCTGTGTGATGCGAGGCGCATCGAGTTCAATCCCAATCCGCAGACCCGTTGTGCCTGGCATGCGAACCACAAACTGCACGTCACCGCCAGAAACATGGACGGGGCGATTCCTGCCCTAGTGAACCCTCGCATCATTTGGGAAATCAAAGAGTATTGGGGCAATACTGGCGGCGGAAGCAAGATGAGTGACGCTGTCTACGAATGCAATTTGGTTGGTCGAGAGCTAAGGGAATTTGAGGAACAAACGGGAACGAAGGTGTGCCACATTGTCTTCCTCGATGGGAAGGCACAATGGGGAGCCCGCAAGTCAGATATGAAACGGTTCATCGACCTGACTTGCCAAGGGCTCATTGACCACCTGTTTATTGGGCGATCCATCGAGACGGAATTCCATGCGATGCTCGCAGCGATGCTCGATCGGATGGTCACGCAACCTCGGGCATGATGCCACGCCCTATTTTGCGAATCTGGTATCGATTGCCCTTTTCTTGGCTAAAATGTAACCAAGGACGCAGCAAAGCGACTCGCTAAGCTGCTCGAACTGACACTCTCGGCAGGTTCCGTTGCTGTGGAGACACCTCTCACTGCAAGGAACGGGCCCCCTTGCAAATGATGGGACTAGTCGGCCTTAGATCGCTCCGTCCGATAACGTTGACTACATGCAGGCTTTCGAGTGGTCGGAACGATTACCCGGCCAGCACAACCGGACTAAGCTTAACTTCTCCAACGTCCGGAGCGCGTCTTCGACCTCCTTAGCGAGCCCGTTTGCCTCCCGAGCGGCTTTCCTTGCAGAGCGACTTCAGGACGCTCGAGATATCCCAGACTTTGATGGTGCGCCCACTGATGGTCACAAGTTTTTCATTGAGGTAGAGGATTGTGGTGATGCCGTCGGAGTGAGTGTCGAAACAGCAAATGGATTCCTGCTTGGCAACATCCCACAGCTTCACCGTGTTGCCCCCGGCCGTCGCGAGCCTCTTTCCGTCCGGTGAGAATGCCACCTGAATTGCATAGCCGTCGTGCCTCATGCGAGATCCGAATTCGGGTGGATCGATGACCTCGCCCTTTGCCAAGTCCCAGAAGGAGATCGATAGCGAGGTTGGGCCCACAGAGTTCGAGTGTGTATCGCGGACGTAAGTCGTTCCCGTTGCAAGAATCGTCGAGTCCGGTGAGAACGCCAATGAGGAAAGGGGTTCCTTTAGCTTCAGCGTTGCCGACTCTTTCCAGTTCGTTGTGTCCCAAAGCTTCACGCCGTTTTCCGAAGAGGCTGCCGCGACCACTTTTCCATCGGGAGACACGGCCACCACGCTGAGCGAATCGTTTTGCCCTTGTACACGTGCTCCAAGGGGCAGGGACGCGATTTTTCCAGTGGCGACTTCCCAGCGAAACACCTCGTTGTCACTGACGCCAATCAAGGTCTTGCCGTCAGGCAGAAAGGCGTGCGCGTTCGTGGTCCCTTTATGTCCCCTTAGCCATCCCCGCACTGCCAGATCGGGAACGCTCATGAGCTTGATCTCTCCGGGGCCATACGAAATCGCCAGCGTCCTCTCGGATGGCGATATCGCCATTCCACGACCAGCATCAAGCGCGATCAAGCCTTTCTCGCGCTTTTCCAAGTTCCAAATCGAAATATCGCCGTGTTCGACGACGAGGACCTTCCCTTGCGAGATAATACACGCCGAGGCAACGGAGTGCTCTGCGTCAAACTGAGCTAGCTCTCTTGGGTCCGGAGACTTGGAATCCTCAGAGACCGCGAGCGATCCCGCGACCAAGGCCAGGAGCACACCGGCCGCAATCCTGTTGGCGCCCATCTCAACGCTCCCATATGGTCCGTCAGCGCCGAAAGGCAAAGTAGACCGTGACTTTCGATGCCAACTGGCATCACGGGACTTGCAGAGCTCGTGCAGCTGGGAAACGAGCGGAGCCGGTTCCGGTTTTTCAGCCAGTCCAGCGACAAATGACTGGTGTTGAAGATAGTCGGGCAGCCTGGATGGCGTCAACTTGTCGATGTCAGCGCTTGCCACATCTGGCGTTGTTGCCGCCAACTGGGCATGGTGGCGATCGGGCGCAACTGCTGCTCGGTGATGGCGTCCCGTCCGCGGGTCGTCGCCGGCAGAAACAGCAGTGCCTCCTGAATATCTGGCGCGAGATAAAGCAGGTTCATGATCTGTGTCATCCTGGCTCGGGTCACATGCCCAAGTCGGGCCAACTCCGCCTGATCTGCGACCGCGCCGTCGCGGATCAATCCATCAAGCCGGATTGCCAGCGCCATCAACCGTGAAACGCGGGGAATGTGCCCCGGCGCCGCCTCCGTATCGCGTTTGCGACGCCCCCTCCGACACTCAGCGAAGCGCACATTGCGTTCGACGGTGATCATGCAGCCTCCCTTGCCTTGGCCAGTTCGTCGACCAGCGTCCGAATGCCAGCGGGCCGGAAGGTGAGCGAGACCTTGCCGGCGGCGCCGTCGTAGGTCACCCGTTCCACCAGCAGTTCCACGATGCGAACCTGTTCCCGCGGCGCTAAGGCATCCCACAAAGCATCGAACTCGGCGAGTGCCTTCGCCACCTCCTCTTCATCGACCAGCGTGTCCTTGAGAGCGGCCAGTTCGTCGTCGATCTCCGTGGTCCGTCGCTCCGCCTTCTGAATTCGATCCTGGGCTTCCGCCCGGCGCGGATCGGACGGCAGTGCCGTGGCCAACCGCCCCAACTCGGCGTTATCTTCGCGGAGTCGGCCCCGCAAGCCCGCCCGTTCCGCTGCCAGGGCTTCCATCTGCTCCTCGGCCTGGCGACGGGCAGCGGCCAGCGTCTCCCGGATCAACTCGGGATCGCGGCCGGCGCAGCGGATCTGGTTCACCACGAACCGCTCGATGTCGCCGGCCGGGACCGAGGGAGACGGGCAGGACTGCCAGCCCTGCTTCTGGGCCTGGTTGCAAACGTAGTAGCGGTAGCGGCGGCTCCCCTTGGAACTGTACGAGTGGCTCATCGCGCAGTTGCAAGTGGCGCAGGAGATGACGCCTCGCAGCAGGGCGCCGTACTTGTTCCGCACGCCCCGCCCCCCGCTCCGTCCGTTCCGCTGCAACAGCGATTGCACGCGGTCGAACATCTTGGCGTCGACGATCGCCTTGTGCTCGCCGGCATGAACTTCGTCCTTGTAGCGCACCTTGCCGACATAGGCGACATTCGTCAGCAGCTGGTGGAGCGAGGTCTTGTCGAATCGCCTCCCGCCACGAACCGACTCCTTGCGGGTCGTCCAGCGTTTCGTCCGCCAACCGCGGGTGTTCAGTTCCTTGACCACCGCCAGGAGCGACTGCTGCTCCAGGTACATGTCGAAGATCTGGCGAACGCACTGGGCTTCGAACTCGTCCACCACCAACTTCGTGTTCTCGACGATGTATCCCAGCACCGGCATTCCGCCGGACCACTTCCCTCTGCGACGGGCGGCAGCGATCTTGTCGCGGGTCCGCTCGCTGATCATCTCCCGCTCGAACTGGGCAAACGACAGGAGCACGTTCAGGATCAGCCGCCCCATGGAGGAGGCCGTATTGAACGCCTGCGTCACGCTCACGAACGCCACTCGCTGGCGGTCGAACGTCTCCATGATGCGGGCGAAGTCCAGCAAACTGCGGCTGAGGCGGTCGACCTTGTAGACCACCACGCAGTCGACCTTGCCCGCGTCGATATCGGCCAGCAGGCGGCGCAGCGCGGGGCGATCCATGTTGGCGCCGGTGAATCCGCCGTCGTCGTACTGGGTGGGAAGACAGACCCAGCCCTCGTGCAATTGGCTCTTGATGTACGCCTCGCCCGCTTCGCGCTGGGCGTCGAGCGAATTGAATTCCTGCTCCAGCCCCTCTTCCGTGCTCTTGCGGGTATAGATCGCACAGCGGACTATCGCCGGCACGGGCTCTTTCTTGCGGCTCATTGGGAGCCTCCGGCCTTCCGCAGGCCAAAGAAATGAAACCCGTTCCAGTGCTTGCCGGTGACCGCCTTGGCCACGGCCGTCAGCGACGCATACCGCTCTCCCTCGAATTCAAAACCGTCCGCCAGCACCTTCACCACGATCGTGCGGCCCTTGTACTGCCGCTCAAGTGACATGTCGGGCAGCAGTTCCACGTTGGTCCGGACGGTTGTCGCCACGGTCTTGGTGCGAGCCGTCGCGTCGGGTGCCGCCTTGGGTGGGCGCGGCGGCGTCATCCGCACGGTGGCGTCGGTGGCCAGTTCCATCGCCCGCTGCCGAGCCCGCTCGGACAGGCCCCCTTCGGCATTGGCCTGCATCCGCCAGATGATCCGCTTGATCAGCCATTGCTTGTGCCGGCTGTTGGTCGGCTCGCCGAAGACCTCGGCGAACTTGGCCCGCAGCTGGTCGATGGTCTGCCGCTCCAGCGCGGCAAGCTCTTTGTCCACGTTCATGGTCGCTCCTCGTGTTTGGGACTCTCAAACCGTTAACCCGGGTGGACACTGAGCACGGTTTTCCGAGGAACCTCAAGGCCGGGGGCGAGATTCTTGGGAGGCGCGTAGGGCGGCTCCGCTAGACGTGGGCGACTGCGCAGGCGGAGTAATCCAGCCGCCAAAATGCGGGCCAGCTCGTGTCGTCGCTCGTCGGGAGAGAGTTCGGCGGGATGGTCGACGGGAGGCATGGATGTGTTCTCCGGTGCATCAGCGATTTGGTGCCTAAGACACTTATCCGCCGTGACAGGCAAATCCGTCGGCCTCAATTCCGCAGCTGGTTTCAAACGCTTCCGAAGGCCGCGCACGACGCGGAATGAGAGACGCGGCGCGAAAGAAAAATGGCGATCAACGACTTCCGGCGAGGCCGAAAAATTTATCTCCCTCTCCCACTTTAACCTGCGACTTTTTGAAAAAATGGCCTCTCGACACTGCGGAAATCGCGGCTAAATTTGCCTCATCAATGGACATGAGTTCAGGGGTCGGAAACCCCACCGGAAGACTGGCGTAGGTCTCCACCCCGCGGCCCCCTGGTGAACTAGCAGGGCCGATAAAGGAACACGACGAGCGGAGGGAACAAGTCGAGGCAGACCGCGGTAGCGCGGCGACTTGATCCTATCTGGCCACTCTGGCTATCCCCGCTAGACACACTTCTCAATAGCCGTTGTGTGTGCATTGTCGTGTTTGCTGTTCAAAACCTGGGGTGACAGATGACCGAGATTCGAGACGTTGCAGCCATCGAGGCGTTCCCCGGCATGTTCTCCGGCCCACACCTGGCCGAGTTGACCCATGCCCTGGCAGAAGCGAGTGATTACGGCACGTTCACGGAGCTGTTCGTGAAGGCCGACAGTCGACGCTGGTATCGCGTAGAAACGGTACAGGGTCCTGAGCGACCCTTGCTGCGATACGAGCACACGCGACTCTGCAAGCCCCCGCGGGGGCCGGCTATCGCGTGTCGCCGCCTCCCTTTTGCGATGGCCCTGCAAGCCTAGCGCTCGAACCGTTGCCACCCGGCTGACCTGCGCGCTGTACTGCGCGCTGTCTCGCCGTCTGCGCTCATTCCTTCCAGAACCATGAGGTAGCCAATGTTCCATATTCTGATCGTCGTTCTGCTCTCGCTTACGGAATCAGTCCATCCCGACCACCGACAGCTCTTCGAGCAAGAGCCGTCCTCGGCCCTGGCGTCCACTCACGACCAGGGAGGTCGATCATGATTGCGACACGCACCAGCGAGAGCCCGGTGGAACTGCTGATTCAGCAAGAATCTCAGGAGCGGCTGGAGGCCGGCATGGCCGACGCTCTGGCGCAGCTCTCCGCTCGCGAGCAGTTCATTCTGTCGCGGCGTTTCTGCTTGAACGGCGAGGAGCGGGCGACATTGTCCGAGTGCGCCCGCACGTTGAAGGTGTCACCCGAGCGGGTCCGGCAGGTGGAAGCTCGCGCCCTGCGGCGGCTGGCGTACCGCGTGCGGGACGCGGCCGCGGAGGCCCTGGACCTGCAGCGCTGCCCGCGCTGCGAGTGTTGGGTGCTCACGCTGCGATTCGGTGGAACGCAGAGCCAGCCGGTTTGCGGCGACTGTTGCAGCAGTTCGTAGTCGTGCGCCATTTCTTTTGTGCATCGGAATCGACAATCGGGTCGATTCGCAACCTAGGGAGAAACTCACCATGGCAACTCATCAAGTCCGTCGTTTTTCGCAGCCTCATGTCCTCAAGTCGGTGGCCCCCAGCCGCCTGTGCGAGCTGCTGGCCCCGTTCAAGGTATACCTCGCGTCGGTCGGCCTGGATCTTCCCGCGGCGGAAGCAGCCGAGACGCTTAACTACCATCAGCTGGCCCGCATCTTCGCGGAGACCGGCGGTCCCGCCGAGTTGGTGCGGGCGATTCATTACATCGACGAAATGGCCGATACGCAGGGGATGGATCAGCTGCAGGAGGCGGCCCGCCGGCGCGGCAGGCCCTTGTTGGAAGCGGAAGGCGACGCCACCCCAGCGGACGTGGCAGTCTACGTCTGGCTCCACGACCGGGAGCTCTTAGAGCGGACCCACGCCGAGCAGCAGGTCCTGCGCCCGCGTTCCTTCGAGTACTTTCAGGCGGGCGTCAGCCGCGTCCCAGCGTTCGAGATGCCTACGCCCGCCGAACTCCGCGCGATGGAAGCCGAGATGGACGAGTGGTTTGCCGCGCGGCGGCGAGGACGCGGTACGCGCGTGTTCGCCACCCGCCAGGATGACGGCGTGTGGTTCCTGATTCGACATGGGGAGCCGTACCGCCGCGAGGGTCGGATGGATGATTCCCAGTCACCCAGCGTCTTCTATCGGCCGGAAAAGTTCGACATCGTCGTCTACCGGCCGGCGCTAGGCGAGATCCGGATCAATGCCAAGTGGCCTCACGAGAAGGAGTTCTATCGCCGGCAGTTCGGCAAGCACCTGTTCGGGGACGAGGCGTTCTTTCCTGGCCGAGCCAAGTACACGCTCGAACCGCTCCGCGAAGGCGCGGCCGCGCTGACGGCGGTAGACGTGCCAGGGATCGAATGGGTGCGGCTCTGCGAGGTGTGGTACTACTGGGGCGGCGAGCAAAATGAGGTGCAGATCCACAAGGCGGATGACCTCATCGCCACATGGTCCCGGCCGGGGCGCGGCGTGCCCCCGGAAGCGCACATCCTCCGGGCGGGCTTCCAGCTCAAGTTTCAGGACTGCCGCCGGCCGCGGAGCGTCGTGATTCGGCCATCGAACGTGGCCCAGTACACCCGTGACACGGACGGCGCGCTGGTGGAAATGTGGCTGGCGAAACGCGGCTTCATCCGAGGCACGAAAGAGCATGATGCCGTTCTGGCGAGCGATTGAACGCATGCCGGGCCTGTCGGCCGTCGCGCAAGCCTGGCGTCTGCTGGTCGGCGCGGAGTACGAGCGCCTTGAGCCGTTCCTGAGACCTCGGGACCGGCTCGCGACCTCGTACCCGCGGGCGGACGACAGCGGCGGAGCTATTTCGTACCGCGTCGTGGCCCACGGCCCCGACGACTTTGTAGGGCTCTGCGACGAGACGGGTGAGCGCATCGAGATCGCTCGACAGGATCTCGTGGTCTACGAACTCGATCGGCGAGCCCTCTGTCGAGCGGTCGCACTCGCGATGGAGCTGGAGCCGGAGGTGGCCGCCGTGCCGCAGCTCGTCGAGACGCAACGCATCGGCGCTCTTCATCACGGAGGCGTCCGATATGCCGTTTATCTCGCGCTGCAGCCCGACGCCCGCACCGCCTGCGAACTGGCACTGCAGGCCAGCGGTCCGTTTCTGCTTTTGGCGCCTACGTTCGACAGCTTGTCGCCAGCCGTGGAAGCGACACTTGCCACACGTAAGGCGCGTTATCTCGGTCTGTGCTCAGCACTTTCACCGGACGGTCGCGGCGCATGGCGCCGAACGCCCGTCGGCGATGCCGCGTTGGCGGCGTTCGCCGCGGCGCGAGCTGCCGAGACAGACTATCGAAACGACCAAACGGCCGTCTTTCGGAAGTCGGGGCAACTCTGGGAACTCGGCTTCGGCGGCCGGACGGTCCATTTGGAGGACGCCAAGGGGCTCATCTATTTGGCCAAACTTTTGGCCGAGCCCGATCGCCCCATCCATGTGGCGATGCTCCTCTCGGGGGGAACCGATGAGCCGGTCCTCGGCTCACGTGGAGAGACGCTCGATCCTCAAGCCCTGCAGTCCTATAAGCAGCGCATCCTGGAGCTACAGGAGGAGCTTTCGGAAGCGGAGGAGTTTGGCAACCTGGCTGGCCAGGAAGCGGCCAGCCTGGAGCTCGACGCGCTCGTCGGAGAACTGGCGCGGGCCACCGGCCTGGGCGGGCGAAGCCGGCAGAACACCGACGCCGAACGCCTGCGGAAGACAGTCTCAATGGCGATCTCGCGCTCCCTTGCCAAGGTTACCGCCTATCACCCCGACCTGGGGCGACACCTCGAGGCCTCGCTCAGGCTAGGTCAGTTCTTGACCTATGCGCCCGCCCAACCCGTCGCCTGGACGCTCTAAGTCCGGTTGCACCAGCGGCGTTGTGCTCTCCCCCGCGCTCCTCTGGGCCTCTCCCCGCGCCGTTCACGGTGCTCTTCTTTCAACTTTTTTCCAATTGCCACACCGGATGTGGCAATGCCACGCGCCGTGTGGCGCCTTGGGGTTGTAAGGCATCGCAGGAAACGCCCGGCGGCCTTCAGAGTCACAACCCCCTACGCGAAAGGTGTTTGCATGAAGATCTCGTTTTTGGAGTCCGTACGGCCGTTCGTGGAGTTCCTGCAATCGGTGGGCGCGGGCCGCATCAAGGGGCTCCGCATCGCCGGCGGTCTCCCGGTGCTCGAACCACCCCCCACGGTCATCCGCGAGGTTCGCTTCGGACCCGGCCCCGATCCGCACGAGCCGCCGCCCGAGGTCTTTCAGCACGACCTGGCGCTGACGGTTCCGATGGTCCAGCTGCTGTGGTGCTGCCGTCAGATCGGTGAGGGGACTATCGACACGCTGTATGTCTCGCACGGCTTGCCCAAACGCATGTTCCTGGGGCATCAGGTCAGCACGTTCGATGCCTGGCGGCTGCTGCAGCCGACGGAAGGAGGCGCCCGTGCAAGTGCTTGACGACTATGCCCAAGCCGTCATCCGACGGAAGGTGAAGCGACTGCTGGGAAAAGACGGAGTCACGGCGTTCGACCGGGCGGATCTGGAACAGGAGCTGGTGCTCGGGCTGCTGGAGGATTGGCCACGGTTTGATCCGGCCAAAGCGCACCGCCGCACCTTCGTCTACCGGGTGATCCAGGACAAGGCCGCTTCCATGGTCCGCGCCCGACGCCGGTTCAAACGCGGACACGGTCTGAGTTTCTCGCCCCTTAGTGACGGCCAAGAGAGCCCCGGTTCCGGGCGGGGGAGCGGCCGGAACGGGAGTGAGCGGCTGCAGCTGGCGCTCGACACGGCTGAGGTGGTCTCGCGACTGACCACGGAGCGACAGGACCTGTGTGTCCGCCTAAAAGCGGACTCCATCGCGGAGGTCGCGAGACAGCTCAAGATCTCGCGCTCCGCGGTGTACAGCCGGCTGCGTTGCGTTCGTCCCCTGTTTGAAAGCTCAGGAATGCGGGAATACCTCGCCTCAGCATAAGGAGTACCCTTGAACGAAACGTCACGACTAACGACCACCCGTCTGGCCTCGCTCCGTCGCTGTCCGCGACAGCACTACTACCGTTACGAGCTCGGGCTGTCCCGGACTCGGGAGAAGGACGCGCTCCGCCTGGGCTCGGCCTTTCACGTCGGCATGGAAGCCAAGAACGGCGGCCTGGACGCGGAACGGGCCGTGGCCCACGCCACGGTCGGGTACGACGAGCGCCCGGCCTGGGCCGATCCATGGGAATGGGAGATCGAACGAGAGACCGTGCGGCACCTCTTAACCGGCTACTTCTGGCGGTACGGCCTTGATGACCTGAAGGTCCTCGCAGCCGAACAGACCTTCGAGATGCCGCTGGTCCATCCGGTGACGGGCGAGGTCAGCGCCGATTTTGTGCTGGCCGGCAAGATCGATGCCATCGTGCAATTGCCGGACGGACGGCTGGCAGTTTTGGAGTACAAGACGGCGGGCGAGGACATCTCGTCCGACAGCGACTACTGGTTGCGGCTACGGTGCGATCCGCAGATCTCGCAGTACGTGCTGGCAGCCCGTGCCCTGGGCTTCGACGTGGCCACGGTCCTCTACGACGTGACCCGCAAACCCACGATCAAGCCCGTTCAAGTTCCCATCCTGGACGAGGCGGGGGAGAAGATCGTGCTCGACGCCCAGGGATCGCGGGTGCTGACTGCGGCCGGCAAGCTGCGGAAGACGGGAGACTCCGCAAAGGGATTTGTGCTGCAATCGCGCCCTGAGTCGCCAGCAGAGTACGGCGAGCGGCTCCTGGCCGACATCGGCGATCGGCCGGACTTCTATTTCCAACGCCGCGAGGTCCCTCGGCTGGAAGATGACTTGGCGGAGTTTCGGGTCGAGCTGTGGCAGCAGGCCGAGCAGCTGGCGGACACCCGGCGGCACGGTCGCTGGTTCCGCAACGTCGGCAAGATGACCTGCGATTACTGCCAATTCGCCAACCTTTGCCTCAACTCGATCCGAGTTGAGCCGGGCGTCGCGCCGTCGGGTTTCGAGATCCTGCGCGATGTCCACCCTGAATTAGCAGCCGCCTAGGCCGGCGGTCGCCCCCAAACCTTCCCAGGAGAAACTCTGCAATGAATGTACCAACCTCGCGCCCCGCGCCTCCAACGCGCACTCGCGCTCCCGAATCGTCCCCCGCGAACAAGATGCAGTCCCAAGTCGCCTTCGGCCCGATCCAGGATGCCGCCGGGCACCGCGTTGTCCTATACGGACCTGGGGGCATAGGAAAGACGTCCGTCGCGGCCACCGCGCCGGGCCCCGTCGCCTTCTTCGATCTGGATGATTCGCTTCCTCGTCTGAAACCGCAGCTGCTTGCTTCCGGCCTCGCTCTCGACCTCAGGCCGGTCAACGGGATTAGCACCTGGGCGCAGATGCGCGATGCCCTCCACGCGCCCGGCTGGGATGAGATCAAGACCATCGTTATCGACTCGGCCACCAAAGCCGAAGAGCTGGCCGCTGAGTACACGGTCGCCACCGTGCCGCACGAGAAGGGGAATCGAGTCCAGCGGATCGAGGACTACGGCTTCGGCAAGGGCTACGTCCACGTCTACGACACGTTCCTCACGTTGCTCGGCGATCTCGACCAGCACACTCGCGCCGGTCGGAACGTGATCCTGATCTGCCATGACTGCACGTCGAACGTCCCCAACCCTGATGGCGAAGACTGGATTCGCTATGAACCGCGGCTCCAGTCCCCAGCCAGCGGCAAGTCGTCGATCCGGCTCCGTGTCCGCGAGTGGGCCGACCATGTGCTGTTCGTCGGCTACGACGTGGCCGTCAAGGATCGCAAGGGGAAAGGTTCGGGCACCCGGACGATCTACCCGTCCGAGCTACCTCATTGCATGGCCAAGAGCCGCACGATCAGCGAGCCCATGCCGCTTGTGAAATACGACAGAACTTTGTGGCAGACGCTGTTGGGCTAATGCCCGGGGCGAACGAGTTTCAGCTTTTCATTTTCACTTTGGAGGTTTCAAGATGCTTCCCGATCGTGACGGACGGTTCAAGGCGGCGGTGGGCGAACGGGGCGTGGGCGAGAGCGGCCAGAACAACCTGGCCACCTTCGCCTGCGAGTTCAAGTTGCTGGAGGAACTGGTCAACGGCGAGTTCCTGCCGCTCGACCAGGACTTCGAGATTACCGGCTACTTCTTCCTGGAGAAGAAGGACGGCTCGCTCAACACCTCGCAGATCGACGCGCTCAAGCGGGCGTTCGGCTGGGATGGCCGCGATCCGTTCTGGCTGCAGGACGCCGACATGGCCGATCGGATCGTGCAGGTGAAGTTGGCGTTCGAGGAGTACGAGGGCAAGCAGAAGATTAAGGTGAAGTACATCGACTCCGAGGACGCGACGGGGGGCGGCGTGCGGAAGGCCGACGACCAGGTCCGTAAGGCGATGGGCACGCGACTGGGGTCGAAGTTCCGGGCGCTCGCCGGCGGCAGCCCCGCGCCGGCCCCCAAGCCGGCGGGCAAACCAACGGCTCCCGCCGCCAACCCCAGGTCGGCCCCGCCAGTAGCTGCTCCGCAGGGTGCCTCGGTGGAACAGGCGTGGAGCGTCTTCGCCGCGGCCTGCTCGCCCGAGTGGACGCAGGCACAGCTCGACGCCGAGTGGTTCCGCGTGCTGGGGGAACTGGTTCCCGGCAAGAAACCCGAACAGTTCACGCCGGTCGAGTGGGCTCGGGTCGTCACGGAGGGACCGAAGAAGATCGTCCCTTTCTAACCGCGCGGCGGAACCACTCCCATGCCGACCCGATCCACTGGCGCGACGAAGCGCCGGTGGACGGACGGATTCGGACTGTCTGCCGCGTTTGCAGTGCGCTCATTGGTTATCGTCCTGAAACTCAGAGGAAACGTCGCAATGGAAACTTCCTCTCGACATGAACTGCGGGACTACCAGGAGCGGGCCGTTCAGCAAGTCATCGACAAACTGAACTGCCGCCCGCTCCTCGTCGCCCCGGTGGGTGCGGGCAAAACTCAGATCGCGACGTCCATCGTGGAGCGACTCAATCGCCGCACTTTGTGGCTGGCCCATCGAAAGGAGCTTGTCGACCAAGCCTCGTTGCGGCTCATCGCGCATGGCCTGCAGGTTGGAATCGTCATGGCTGGCTACCGCTCGACGCCTTGGGCCCAGGTGCAGGTGGCCTCCGTTCAATCGCTGGCGCAACGAAAGCGACCCCCGGCCGGGCTGATCGTGGTCGATGAGGCGCACCACGTCACGGCGCGAGGTTTTGCCAATGTGCTGGCGGCCTATCCCGATGCCGCCGTGGTCGGGCTGACCGCTACGCCGTTTCGTCTCGATGGCCGGGGGCTTGGCCAGACCTTTGGCGAGTTGGTGGTTGCCGCCTACACCGATGAACTCTGCGACGCGGGTGTGCTTTGCCGGCCGAAGGTGTTTGCCTCGCAGTCCCCGGACCTGCATGGAATTCGCGTGATCGCCGGCGACTACAGCTTGGAAGGTCTCGCGCAGCGGACCAACACGCAGTCGCTCAATGCGGGCATCGTCGAGACCTGGCAGCAACGCGCCGCCGGGAAGCGAACCGTAGTGTTTGCCGTCGATGTGCCCCACTCGCGGGCCATCGTCGAGGCGTTTCATCGTGCGGGCGTGCCCGCGGAACACTTGGACGGTAGTTTGCCGCGATCGGCGCGCGAGGCCATTCTCGAACGGCTGAAAACCGGCCAGACGCTGGTTGTGTCGAACTGCATGGTGCTTACCGAGGGCTGGGACCTGCCGTCGTTGGAATGCGCCATTCTGGCCCGGCCAACAGCCAGCCTGAATTTGCATATCCAAATGGTCGGACGGGCCATGCGGGCCTGCTCCAACAAGGAAGCGGCCATCGTCCTGGATCATGCCGGCAATCATCATGCCCACGGCTTGGTGACGCGCCGGCTCAATTATTCGCTCGGCGACGAGCAGATCCGACAGAGCGAGCCCCTCGGGCTGCGGCGCTGCGGGGCCTGTTTTCTGCTCTATGAGCCCGTGCATCCGGTCTGTCCCAACTGCGGGTGGCAAGCCGAACCGGCGGAAGCTAACCGGGAACTCCCGCCCATCGAAGGCGCCGGCGAACTTGTGGCCTTCGACGACACGGTCTTCGATTACCGGCGAGAAGTCTGGCTGGCCCTCGAAACGGAGCGGGCTGAGCACGGATTCAAAGAGGCCTGGAGCGAATTCCGTTTCAACGAACGGTTCGGAACTTGGCCGCTGGTCTTCAAAGGCGAGCTTATCGACCCGAAGCGGGCGACGCCCGAGCAGAAGCGGGGCGTGTTTGAGCAGTTCACGTCCGTCGCTCGGGAGCGAGGGTTTCGGCCGGGCTGGGCCAGTTGGAAGTTCCGCGATGCGTTCGGCGTCTGGCCACGCGGGTTTGTGACGGACGTCAAGCAACGCATGGAGGTGGCGGCATGACGGAGCAAGAAATCCAGAATGAGATTCTGCGGGTTTTCGGCACCGACCCGCGTTTGAGACTTTGGCGCGCCAACACGGGCGTCGCTCGCATCGGTCGGCGGGTAGTGCGCTTCGGCGTGCCCGGCCAGGCAGATCTCACGGGCATCCTGCCGGGCGGAATTCGGCTGGAAGTGGAGGTCAAAGCCGAAGGAGGCCGGCAGACCGCCGAGCAGAAGAACTACCAAGCGATGATCGAGGGACTTGGCGGCGTCTATGTGCTGGCAAAGTCAGTTGAGGATGTCCAGCGCGCCATCGGGAGGTATTTGACATGAGCGACTCGCCTCGGGAACGCGCCGTTGCTCTGCGCCGCGAGGGGAAGTTGCTCCGAGATATTGCCGCCGAGTTGGGGGTGTCTCTGGGTGCTGTTCACAAGTGGACCGTGAACATGGGCGTGAACACGGCCGTGAACATCGTGAACACGGGCGTGAACAGCCGTGAACATGTTCACGAAGCCCCCTCCGATGGGCCTTGTTCACGGGGGAAACACCCTCTGAACAGGGGGCGTGAACAGGCCGTGAACGTGAACATCGTGAACAAGAAGCGTGAACATCGTGAACATGTTCACGGCGATCCGGTGGAGCGGGTGCTTGGCCAGTTGGAGGGTGTCAAGAAGGTCGGCGCAAACCAGTGGGAGGCGCGTTGCCCCACGCACGAAGATCGCAAGGCGAGTCTGAGCGTCTCGCGGGGCGACGATGGCCGCGCGCTGCTGCATTGCCATGCGATGTGCGGAAACTTGGAAGTGGTCCGCGCCCTCGGACTGAGTCTCAAGGATCTGTTTTCTCCGGACACAACACGGGATTCGTCGTTCTTCGCGTCACGACCAACCATTGTTGCCACCTATGACTACACCGATGAACACGGAAACCTGCTCTTTCAAGTGGTGCGTTGCGAGGGCAAGAAGTTCTTCCAACGTCAGCCCAATCGCTCCGGCGGATGGACGGACAACCTCAAGGGCGTCCCCCGCGTCCTCTACCGGCTGCCTGAACTTATTGCTGCCGATCCTGCGGACTGGGTGTTCGTCGTGGAGGGAGAGAAAGACGTCGATAGTCTGTCTGCAATTGGGTTGGTCGCTACGTGCAACCCGGGTGGATCTGGGAGTTGGTCGAACTTGCGGGACGACCTGCCTCTTGAGGGCAGGCGCATTGTTGTCGTGCCCGATCGAGACCCACCAGGTGAGCTCCATGCCAATGACGTCATTCGGCGGCTGGTCGGTCGAGCGGCAGAGGTTCGAACGATCGCCGCGCCGGAAGGTCACAAGGACGTCAGCAAATGGATCGAAACTCGCGACGCGCTGAGTCCTGACGAGTTGAGGGGGGCATTGCTGGCTGCGGTGGATGCCGCACCGGCCATCGACGCAAGCAACTTGCCGACCTTGCCCGAGGCGGCCTCCAGCGACGGGCCCGCCAAGCTCGGTGATCGCGACCCCAACACGGGGCGATTGGTGCTGTCGTCCCGTAGAACGCTGCCAACTGCCAAGGCCTTTACCCAGGAGTTCTTTTCGCATCCCGAGGGCCGCACGCTACACAGCTACGCCGGGCTACTCCTCGAGTGGTCGCACAATCGCTACATCACGATCGAGGATGAAGCGATCAAGAACCGGCTACAGCCGTGGCTGCACGATGCTTTGCGGTACGTGACGAACCCAGCCACTCGGGAGCTGGAACTGGTTGATTTCGATTCGAATCCGACGACCGTGAAAGCGGCCATCGATTCCGTCCGGACGTACGTCCATCTGTCAGCGTCAACCTCGCCGCCGGCATGGCTCGCTGACGGGGCCGGTCTCTACGAGGCCCGCGACATCTTGCCGTGCCGAACCTGCAACCTCCACCTACCAACACGTAGTTTGATCCCCCCAACCCCGAGGCTCTTCAACATGAACGCATTGGACTTCGACTTCGATCCGCAGGCTCCCACCCCCGACCGTTGGCTCCAATTCCTCACCGCCATCTGGGGCGAGGACCGCGAGCAAATCTCGTTGCTACAGGAGTGGTTCGGCTACTGCCTGACGGCCGACACTTCGCAGCAGAAGATGTTGCTCATGATCGGTCCGAAGCGATCGGGTAAGGGCACGATCGGTCGAGTGCTGACGCGCCTAATGGGTGTCGGAAACGTCGCCGGGCCCACGACCTCGAGCTTGGCGGGCGGATTCGGGCTGCAGCCGCTGATCGGCAAGAGCCTGGCGATTGTCTCTGACGCTCGATTCAGCGGCGACAACATTGCGATCGTCGTCGAACGCTTGCTGTGCATCAGCGGCGAAGACGCGCTGACGATCGATCGCAAGTTTCTGAGCAGCGTCACGATGAAGCTGCCTACCCGCTTCATGTTCCTCACGAACGAACTGCCAAGGCTCACCGACGCAAGCGGAGCGCTCACGGGGCGATTTCTCTTCCTGCAACTCAAGCGGAGCTTCTACGGCCGCGAAGATACGGAACTGACCGACCGGCTGCTGGTGGAACTCCCCGGCATCTTGAACTGGGCGATCGAGGGCTGGTGGCGTCTCCGCCAGCGCGGCCGGTTTTTGCAGCCTGCCAGCGCGGCCGATGCGATCCGTGACACCGAGGACTTGGCCTCACCCGTGTTGGCTTTTGTGCGGGACCGTTGCATGGTGGAAGAGAACACCCGTATCTGGGCCGACGACCTGTACGACGCCTGGCGCGTGTGGTGCGAGAGCGATGGGCGGTTCAACGTGACCACCAAGCAGGTGTTTGGCCGCGACCTCCGGGCTGCCGTCCCCGGACTGGTCACTCGACGTGGCTCAGGGAACGCCCGGTTCTATGAGGGACTGCAGTTGAAGGTCGCAGCGTGAACACCGTCGCAATGAGGCCATTTACCGCCGCGCTACCGTCGCGATCGAAATGTGTATTGAGGCGGCGCTCTTTTGGGACAGGGCAAGGACTTATGAAAACTACCGTCGCGACCGTCGCGATAAAACGGACATTCATCGCACACCCGCGTGCGGGCGCACGTGCGCACGCGGGCGCGCGCGACCCCTGTTTTGCGCACAATAGGACATCGCGACGGTCGCGGCGGCGCGGCGGTAGGCCTCTACTTGCCGCGGCTCGGTTTTGCGATCTGCTGCGTTGCCTGTCGCATGACCTCTTCACGCTGTTTGGGAGTGAGGCCCATGAACGCAAGCCGACATGCGTGTGAGGCCTGCCGCTTCACGTATCCCTTGGTGTCGCAGAATGTGCCCCATTCGTTCAGAAACTTGGCATCGTATTCAATGGTCTCTTTTTGCGTTGCCACCTTCAACCTCGGATCGTTCGGGGAGTTATCGCCGCGCGTCGCGGCCTACCTCGACCTTAAACAAACGTCCCCTCGTTCGCTAGGGCGGTACTTGGCTCACAAAGGCAAGTCCGACTCATACGCGGCAGTAACCAAGAGTCTAGGGAGGTGACAAACAGTGCCACAATTCGAGATTGCTGAGCGCATGCTTCCGGTCATGGTCATGGGCAATCGATTTCGATTGATTGACGAAGAGGCCCGGCCCCTGTCCCGCTGGCTCCCGCTTGACAAGCCACCGCAGTTGCCGGCCGAGGAGGCAAGGTATGTCCTTGCATGGCAATTGGCTATTCGCCGGCTAAAGTCGCAGCTGGATCGAGACACAATGGCGCATTCCCGGACGCCATGGAGGCGCAAGGCGGACTCACTAGCCAAGAGCTTTGAACTCAGAGGGCTCGACCAGAGGCGAGTTCGTCGCCGAGAGAGATTCGAGCGCTATAAGACCGAAACCTGGGGAGAAGCCGTAAAGAGGCTCCTTGACCAGGGACGGCAGAAAAGGTTGCGATCATTGGCACAGCCATGGAAACGGTGGGCGCTGTGCGTCTCGAACAATCACAACAAGCGCAAGGGAGGACGGTATGCACACGCGGAATATCGTGACAGGGCGGCAGATTCTCCAGCTAGTGGAGGATCAGGGTCATCGGTGTGCGATCAGCAACAGGGTACTGACCCCCGAATCCGCGTCGCTTGACCACAAGGTTCCGCTGTCGCGGGGCGGCCTACACTCCATCGAAAACCTATGGGTCGTTGACCAGCAAGTGAACGCTGCCAAGGGAACATTGACTGTCGACGAGTTCAGAGCTCTGTGCCAAGATGTGGCCCTCGCAGGAAAGACTGACTGATACGTGGCCGTTCCCGCTGGCGTTCCGAGAGAGAGGAAGTTTTTTGTAGTACCTATTGGCCCAGCAACCTGGCAACCACTCACGTTGGCCACGTTGGCCACGTGGCCGCGAGACGGCCGGCGT
>Ga0335394_10000518_pt1 | contig 41282 bp, 34 predicted proteins | sample MAT03_FD_205741 | JGI IMG/M metagenome (GOLD analysis project Ga0335394, IMG submission 205741) | Freshwater microbial communities from Lake Fryxell liftoff mats and glacier meltwater in Antarctica - MAT-03 (spades assembly) (version 2) ... | reverse complement strand
AAAAACACGGCAGGGAAACTTATGCGCTACATTAAACTTACGTTGGCAAAAAATAAGCCCCAAACGTGGCAAAACGCTATAGAGCAAGCATCCTGCCACGTTTGGGGCTTAACTTAATGGGTTTGGTGCGATGATTGGCGGTAGGTTAGGTTATGTGTTTTTCTATGGTAGCCCTATCTATTTAAATGAGCCTATCGAAATATTAAAAACTTGGAAAGGTGGTATTTCAAGCCATGGCTCCGCGATAGGCATTATAATTACTTTATTCATTTTCAAATTCTACATAAAAAAACCACTTCTATGGTTGTTGGATAAAGCCCTAATTTTAGCATTGCTTGCTGGCAGTTTGATACGGATTGGCAATTTTTTTAATTCAGAAAAAGTAGGGCGTAAGACAAACTCAAATTGGGGCGTTATTTTCAAAAACGACCATTTTTCAACCCAAGTCCCAAGGCACCCAACACAACTTTATGAGTCTTTTATCTGTTTTTTAATGTTCTTGTTTTTTTGGAATTTCTATAAAAACAACAGAAATCCAGACGGTTATGTGTCATCTTTTGTGCTAATTATCCTTTTTGGCTTGCGCTACTTTATAGGGTATTTTTTTAGTGATTCCATAACCTCCATAGAACAAAATTTGAATATCTTTTTTGTGTTTACAGGCTGCGTTATTTACTTGGTGCTGCAAAAATATAAACTTTGAAGCTAATGATTATTTCGGCATGGTTCTGTACAACACCAAACCAATAACCGAAAAAACAATATTGGGCAACCAAACCGCCAGCATAGCAGGAATACGCCCCGATTCGGCGATGCCTTTGGCTACCATAAAAAACAAAATGTAAATAAAAGCCAGCACAAAACCCATCGCAATTTGCCAGCCCGTGCCGCGCCTGCTCTTGCGGGCCGACACCGTAACGCCAATAATGGTAAGAATAATAATGGAAAATGGCTGCGTAAAACGGGTATATTTTTCGAGCAAATAGGCGTTTACCCCGTCTGCACCGCGTAAGTTGAGCAACGCAATGTAGTCGTCTATTTGGGTGAGGGTGAGGGTTTCAAATTGATTTTTATTGTTTTCAAAATCTTTGGGGCTGAGGTTGAGCGTGGTGTCTTTTTGCAAACCCGTGGTGAGGGTTTCTTTGAGTCCGTCTATTTTGCGGGTGGTATAATCGTGAATGGTCCATTTTTTCTTCTTGGGATTCCACACAATGCGGTCAGAAACCAATTTCTCTTTCAGTTGGTTGCCTTCGAGCCTTTCAAGCGTAAACTTATAGCCCGTGAGCGAGGAATTGTTGTAGCTTTCGAGGTAGGCATACAGCGTGGGCGCCACCTTGATATGAAAATTGCGCTGATTGAAATAGTACTGGTCTTCGACGTACTTGTACTCAAATGCCAATTTGATTTTATTGCCCTTTGGAATAACCCAGCCTACCATATAAAACGTAAAAGCAGCCAAGACTGTAGCCCCCATCAAATACGGCACCATGAGCCGCAACAAGCTGATACCGCTGCTCAACATGGCCGTAATCTCGGTGCGGGCGGCCAAGCGCGCCGTAAAAAAAACCGTAGAAATAAAGACCAAAAGCGGGCTGATATAATTGGCCCAGTACGGAATCATGTTGAGGTAATAATCAAAAAAAATCTCGCTGTTGGTAGGCCCCCGCTCTCGAAAGTTGTCAATTTTTTCGGTAAAATCAATCATGCAAATGATGAGCATGACCATTGCTACCACAAAAACGTAGCTAATCAAGAATTTTTTGAGAATATACCAATCTAATAGCTTCATTTTTCCGCCCCCTGCCCCCAGACGGGGATTTTTACTAAAGTTTATTTTTTGAAATTAGCCAAGCCCTTATCCAAAAAAGCCAAAAATTCTTCGGTGCTGGTATAGCCTATTGGCGGCACAATGAGCGCGCCCTCGGGCGTTACCAGACAATAATACGGCTGGGCATTGTTGTTAAATTTGGTAATTTGAAAATCAGCATTTTTAGCCCCGACTGTTGTTTTTGCTTTTTTATCGTAGCTCGAAATATAGTGCTTCTCGCGCGGGAGTTCGGTTTTGTCGTCCACGTAGAGCGAGGCTATTACAAATTCGTTTTTGAGGCGTTTAAGCACTTCGACATCGGGCCACACGTATTCTTCCATCTTGCGGCAGTTGGCGCAGGCGTAGCCCGTAAAGTCAATAAAAACAGGCTTGTTGGTCTGTTTTGCTTCAACCAAGGCCGCTTCTATCTCCAAAAAACCTTGCAGTTGGTGGGGCAAGCTACGCAGTTTGGGGTTTGTCGATTGGCCGTTGGCCACGGGCGTACTGTTTTCGAGCGGGGGCAAAATACCCGCCAGCAACGGCAATGATTTGTTGGCAACGCCCGGAATCATGTAGCACACAAAAGCAAACGTAAGTGCCGCAAAACCCAAACGCACCGCCCCGTATTGCTGCACTTTAGCGTCTTTGGGCAAGCGCACAATACCCAAAATATACAAGCCCACTACTGTAAAAATAACAATCCACAATACCAAGAAAATATTGCGGTGCAGCAAGCCCCAATGGTAAGCCAAGTCAATGTTGCTCAAAAATTTCAACGCCAGCGCAAACTCCAGCAGTCCAAAAACTACTTTCATTTCGCCCAGCCACCCGCCCGACTTAGGCAGGTTTTTGAGCCACTGCGGAAACATCGCCAACGACGTAAATACCACCGCAAAAGGCAACCCAAATGCCAGCATACCGTACAAAGGCCGCATAACCTCGCCCTGTGCGGCCAAAATCAGCAACGAACCCACAAACGGCACCGTGCAAGAAAAAGACACCACAACCAGCGTAAGCGCCATAAAAAAAATACCGACAAGCCCGCCGCGCTCCGACAGTTGGTCTATTTTATTGACTGCCCCGTAAGGCAGCGCAATCTCAAATGCTCCCAAAAGTGAAATACCAAATAAAATAAAGATAACAAAGAAAATAAGGTTGGGCAGCCAATGTGTGCTGATAAAGTTCAAGAAGGGTGCGCCAAAGACCATCGTTACGAGGCCAATCAACCCAAAAATAACCATAATCGAAAGGCCATAAAAGGTAGCTTTTTGCGCGCCGTTGGTTTGTTTGGTAAAAAAACTGACCGTCATGGGCATAATCGGATAAATGCACGGCATGAAAATAGAGGCCATACCCGCCAAAAACGCCAACGCTAAAAAACTCCACAACGACTGGGGTTGAGTTGGTGAGTTGTTGAGGGTTGAGTTGTTGAGTTGGACCAACTCTTGATTTATGGTTGGTAATTTTTGAGCTTTTGGAGCTTGAGCGAGGCTGTCAGTCGGTTTGGTATTTGCTATTTTGGTGGGGCCAACCGTCGGTTTAGTGCCTGATGTTTCGGCCATTTTGAAGCCGTCTATTTTAAAACTGTTTTCTTTGGGTGGCAAACATTGCCCGCTTACCGTTGAGCAAACGCTGTATTCGTACGTGCCTTCAATGGTTGGATTGGGTTTTAAAATCTTGATTTTTTGCACAAATTTGGCCCTGTTTTCGGCAATGCTCACTTTGCCTTCCCAAATCTCTTCGTATTTTTCGTGAAAGCCCACTGGTTTTATTTTCCCTACCAATTGATAGGTTGCGTTGGGTTTAAACACAAAAACCGTGCGGTTGGGGCCTTCGGCTTCAAACTCGGTTGAGTAAATGTACCACCCCTTGTCTAACGCCGCACCAATGTCGATTTCGACTATATCGCCTACTTTTATTTCTTTTTTGGGTTTGTCCAATGTCCAATGGGCAGGGTTGAGTACTTGGGCAAAGGTGCCGAAATGGACTACAAAGAAAAAACAAAAAAATGCACAACGTTTCATAAAAAATGGAAGCGAATATTGGAAGCCTATTATTTAAACACATTTTGGGCCAAAAAATTTCGTTTGGCTGCCACACCGCAAAGTTAATAGATGTTAAACACGGCCCACCACAAATTAATTTGCCCATCAATCAAAAGGCAGCCGATGCGCGGCTGCCTTTTGATTGGTTTTAGAAAAGTACCAGGGCGTGTCTAAAAAATTACTCTATAGAAAGCACTTTAAATTCGGTGCGGCGGTTGCGTTGATACTCGCCTTCGGTGCATTTTACGCCGTCCACACAGCCATTGATTGAAACACTTTCGCCCATTCCAGTGGCTTTTAGGCGGGTTTTGTCAATGCCTTTGGTGGCAATATAATCAACCGACGCTTGGGCGCGTTTTTGCGAGAGCAAACGGTTTGATTCGGCTTCGCCACGGCTATCAGTATGCGACAGAATTTCGGATTTCAGCGATGGGTATTGCTGCATGATACGCGCCAGATTGTTCAAAACTTTGGCTGCGTCAGGGCGGATATTCCACTTTCCTTCGTCGTAATAAATATTATCCAACTGTACTACGTCGCCAGATTTCAGCAAATTGATGTCGTTGATGACTACTTTTGGGAACGATTTTTGGGGCGATTTTCTGATTTTCATACTATTGGTCGCATACAAATAACTCGAATAATTGACGGTATAGTCGCACTTGTCATCTACTACCTCAAACTCGTATTTACCGTCTGCTTTGGTGGTGATGGTACGCTCCACTTTTTTGGTACAGCCATTGATGAGTTTTACCAACGTTCCTTTCACGGGCTTTTTGTCCACAAACGTGCGCACCACCCCCCGAATAATGGACTTTTTCGAATCTATTGGTTTGTCCCAATCCAACGTTTTGGGCGGCTCCGTTGCAGTGTTATCTACAACGACAGGTGCTGTCATGGTGCTATCAAAAATTATGGTAGGTTTAGAAAGGCTTACTTCCAAACGAGTTGGCTTGTCGTCGGTCAGAGATTGGGCTGAGAAACCGATGGTATTTGTCAGAAACCCGTCCTTAGAAATGGTAAAAATAAAGTAATTGTCGGAGGCAAAGCACAAGTTTGCCCGCCCATTTTGGTCGGTTACGAGTTCTTTTGCGGGTTCGCTGCCCGTTTTTGAGCTAATGCTAATTTTGGCACTATCAAGGGGCAGTGTGGTTTCGTTGTCAAACACGCGCATGGTCAAGTCGCGGCACTCGTAGAGCGAACTCTGGCGGGCAAATCGGTACAGGTCATCGTCGCCAGCACGGCGGTTGCTGCTAAAATACCCCGTGCTGCGGTCGGCATCGGTAACGATACCAAAGTCGTCGCCTTTTGAGTTGATGGGGGCATCAAGGTGAATAATCTCTATTACTTTGGTGCCATCTTTGCTCAACACGGCATAAAAAATATCCAATCCACCCAAGCCGCCACGCCGCTCCGAAGTAGAAAAGTACAGGTTGCCGCGCTCATCAAAAAACGGAAATACTTCGTCGCTGCGGCTGTTGATTTGGTTCCCCAAATTCATGGGCTTAGCCCATTGGTTGCCCTCCCAGCGCGAGACGTATAAATCTTTGCCTCCTACCCCACCTGGCATATCCGACACAAAATAGAGCAGGCTGCCGTCTTTGCTCAAAGCGGGGTGCGCCGTTGAGTATTCGTCGCTATTGAAGGGCAGTTCTTGGGTATTTGTCCAGTCGCCATTGCCCCATTGCGCCGAGTAAAGTTTGAGTTTGATGTCGTTTTCGGTACTTTGTCCTTTTCGGCCTTCGTTGAAGTTGTTGCGGGTAAAAACAATGCGCGAACCATCGCCGCTAAAAGTTACGGGGCCTTCGTGGTATTTGGTGTTCAGTTCTTTGCTAAACGGGCCTGGTTTTCCTGGTTTTAGTGCTGCCGCTGCGCTACCTGCTTCGTGTTGATTTTCGATGCCGTAGCCCTTAAAAGTAATCGTCGTTCGCGAGTCGTTTGAAGTAGGCTGCGTGTAAGCGTCGTTGCCCAATCTACGCGCTTTGGCGTTGCTTGTTTTGTTTTGCGCCTTGGGCATCGCCGCCGCTGAGCCATCGGGGTTGAGCGTGCTGGCGGCCTTTATTTCGTTTCGGTTGGCCACGTAATACAAATCCAAATAGCCTTTTTGTGGCGACTCCGACGATACCGACCCTGCCGCCTTGCCCGACACATAAACCAGCCCGTCGCGGTAATACATGGGGCTAAATTCGGCTTCGGGCGTATTAATGGCCAAGTAGTCAAGCCGATACGCAATTTTTTTCTTGGTATAAGCCCCCGCGCCCACTGTCCCTGACTCGTCGCTGGTTTTGGAGCTTTGGTATTTTTCAAAATATTGCTGCGATTCCTGTATTTTGCCATTGTTGGCCAGCACTTTGGCATAATTCAAATATTGATAATAGTGCCCACCCACGAACGGGGCTTCAATCAGCAAATCGCGGTAAAACTGTTCCGCTCTAATGTTATCGCCAAGTTGTGTATAAGCCTGCGCCATGTTTATTTTGGCTTGGCGTTTTTGCCCGCTCGAAGCCGCTTTGTCGTCCAGCACTTGTTCGTAGAGGGCCACCGCTTTGGCATAAGCCTGGGTGTCAAACTGTCGATTGGCCTGCTGAAAAAGCGTTTCTTTAACAGCCGCGACATTTGGGTTTTGGGCCAAAGCCGACGATGTCAATAGAAATGCAAATAAAAGTTGCTTGATTTTCAACATTGTGTGTCTTATTTTTAGGTACATTCTCGTTGAATGTACTTTTGTGAAATCTGTTCGAGTTAGCGACTTACGGTCAAAAATTTGGAAAATTCGCGCCCGTCACTGGTTTTTAGTACCGAAAAATACGTACCAACTGGTATTGTTTCGTTTGCTCTATTGGTTGCGGTGCCATTCCAATCGTTTTTATAGTCTTCGCTTTGGTAAATCAACCCGCCCCAACGGTTGTAAATGGCAATGCGCACGCGCAATCCAGCAGGCTTCTGAATGGCCAACATATCGTTGATGCCATCGCCATTGGGCGAAAACCCCTCTGGCACAAACAGCTCGCGGTCTTTAACCAAAGATTGCAACGCAACGGGCGTTGGCGATGAGTCATCAGAGGGGTCACCATTGCCGTTTAGGTCGGCCAGTTTGCCATCAGCCGAAATATCGCCGCACAAGTTTCCGTTTATATCCAACGCCATTGCGTGGGCCGTATTATAAAACACGCTGTCTTGGGCATTGCCAACGTCTATTTGCACTTTTATCGAAACGATGCGCGTTTCTCCCACGCCCAGCTCGGTACTTTCGGCCACAGTCAGCCCATAATTTCCTGCTTGTCCTGTAAAAGCCGTATCAGTGGCCCAGCCCTTTGCTACCATCTCCTGCTTGTCATTAAATACAACTATTTTTGGTTTACCCACAATTACCGCGCCATTTTTGAAAGTGCTGTCCAGTGTATCTCTCAATTGTATTTTAGTGAGGCCATTGTTCCCCAAATTGACTACTTTCAACCAGTACTCTATTTCAAACTTATTATTTCCCAAGCGTACCCAAGAATTCACGCTTTTGCTCAACCCTATCATTTCTTTGGGCTGGGCTATCAATGCTGTTTTTAATGCCACTGCGGTTAGCATTGCCGCACAAGGCCCCGTACTGTCGGGGTCGTTGGTGGTTAGTGCCACCGTAACGCTGCCCGCTTTTCGGTCGGCTTCGGAGGGCATATAGACTACGCTTGCCAATTCAGTATGGCTGAATACCCCCGTGCCGTTGCTACTCCAAGTAGCTCTCGTAGCCGACCCACCCCATTTGCCCGTCAGGGCGTAATTGCCCGCAATCGTTTTTTCGGCTTTCAGAATAGCCACCTCGGCAGGATTATTCATACAAACAGGTACTGACTCGCTGCAGGGTGCTAGGGCTACTTTAACGGTGGCGGGTTCACTTTGGCAGCCAAGCGCGTTTTTGGCAAAAATATAATATGTTTCGCCCAGCGACACCGCTCCCACGTTCTGTACCAATGGCGCAGTGGGCGAAGCGGCTTGCCTTGCTTCAAACGTAACCCCTGCGGGCCTATATTGTAATGCTGCCGACAAATCAACGGTTGTGAAAGGGCACTTATTGCTCATTTCGGCCAGCACCACTGGCTTGGCGGGGGCTTCGCCTGCTACTGCTACCACTATGGGTGCGGCATCGAGGCTTCGGCAGTTACCGCGCTCGCAAAAAGCGGTATAGGTGGTTGTGGTTTGGGGTTGCGCAGTAATCATTGTGCCCACCGAGCCATCTGACCATTTAACCGTCCCTGCGCAGTTGGTAGCCGAAAGAGCAACGCGCTCGCCTCGGCAAATCGAACTACGCAACGTCACCAGTGCGGGCCGGGCAGGCAATGCCACTTGAACCGTAGTTGAGCTTGTTACCGCCGCACACCGTTCGTGTTGGCAAGAAACCGAGTAAGTGGTGGTAGCCTCTGGGCGTACCACCCGCTGTTGGTCGGTTGCGCCGTCGCTCCATTTGATTTGCCCCGCACAACTTCCAGCAGCCGACAACGAAACAGCCTCGCCCGCGCATACTACCTGCTCGGAAACGTTAATGGCCAAAGCTGCCCCCAAAACGGTAATAATAATATCTTCGGCAAAACAACTAACGCAACCTTCAACACGGCAAGTGGCGGTGTATTTGGTGGTATTTTGCGGGCTAACCGTAATTTCGCTGCCCAAAGACCCATCTGACCAAATGGCCTGCCCTGGGCAGCCCGTCATGGTCAAAGTAGCCCATTGGCCATAACATATTGCTTTGCTACTGGCATTGATAATGGGCGTGCGCGGAGTATTGACCACAACGGTATAGGGTTGGGCATCGGGACTTTTGCAGTTGTCTTTTTGGCAATAGGCCGAATAAGAAGTCGTTTTGGTTGGATAAACCGTAAGGCCAAAACCCGTTTGTTTGTTTGACCAAACCACCGTTCCACCGCAGCCAGTGGCACGCAATACCACGGGCTGACCCGAGCAAGCCACCGATTTTTCGCTGCTTATCAGCGGCCTTGCCAAGTCGTCGCACACCCGCAAAGTGTCGGCTGGAAGTGCAAGTGCTATTTGAACCCAAAAAGCCGTAAAAATCAAAGCGACAAATCCTGTAATAAAGGGCTTCATTTGGTTTATTTTTTAAATAATTTTCAGTTTCTCCGTAAAAACCGTGTTTTGTAAAGTACAATTACTATAAATAACCAATTTCGTGCCAAGCTCTTTAACCTTATAAATAGCTTGGTATTTTTAACTTAACAATTGATATACAATGCGTTGTTGTAGCGTGTTTTGGTTGCAAAGGTGGTCTTACAAAGAGCTATCCGTACCGTCATAAATCATGCCAATTTTCTTCCAAAAACCTTTTTGCTTCGGTAAGCGTTTGTAAATTTCTGGTTTTTATTACTGGTGCCAGTAGAGGCATTGGGTTGGCTATTGGCTTGCGTTTGGCGCTTACCTTATTTTTAGTCAAGACAGCCGCCAATGCACAGGCCAGTTTTTTATTGACGACCAATTGCTGGGCGAAATGGGCGGTATCACCGATTTTAGTCAGTATCGCTACACCGAACATGCCAGACTCGGAGCTAATGCCCGATTTTTTTGTGTAGAGCTACCAGTCTTTTATACAACGAAAGCCTACGTGCATGAGCGCACTTTCGGGCGTGCTAAACGAACGCCCTGACACGCGATAGCCGTGGCACCAGCCTGGCTCGCACAAGAAAGAGCCCCCGCGTTGGACTTTTTCTTGCTGTATGTTGGTTGTGTTGCCTGCTACCCAGTCGGCGTAGTTGGCTTTCCAGTCTTGGCACCACTGCCATACGTTGCCCGTCATGTCGGTGAGGCCAAGCGGAGTTTTGCCAAAATAGCCCACTGGCGAAGTAAACCGAAAACCATCTTCTACGTAGTTTTTTTTGGGGAAATGCCCCTGCCAAATATTGGCGCGGTATTTTTTATTTTTGTCCACAATTTCGTTGCCAAAGGGATAAATCGTTCGCGCATTGCAGGCATTTCGGGCGGCATGTTCCCATTCTATTTCATAAGGCAGGCGCTTGCCCGCCCATCTTGCGTAGGCAGCGGCATCGTTCCACGACACCTGCGTAACGGGGTGGTTGTCGGGTGATGGTGGTTGGTCATGGCCTTGGGGGTACTGCCAATCAGCCCCCTTTTTGAGCGTCCACGCTTGCGTCTCTTCTTCAAAAACACCCCCATCACCAAACTTCTCGGCCTCAGTCTGATAAGTAGTTGCTTTTACGAATTTTCGAAAATCGGCCACCGTAACGGGGTGCGTATCTATCAAAAAAGGCTTGACCCTAACCCAAAACAAAGGCTGCTCCTGTCCAAGACCCTCCTCTGACCCAATGAGCGTGATTCCGCCCGCTACAAAGGTCATTTCGGGGGGTGTTTGTAGCCCATCACTGGGCTTAAAGTCTGGCATCTCAAAAATAGAATCAGCAGAAATAGCAATGCTGGGTGCAAAAAGAAAATCTTTTTTTGCGGCAATATTTAATTCTTTTTTCTGCGTTTTATTATCTGAACAACCATAAAATAACCCCGTAAATACGCCTGTTATAATTGCAATAAATAACCGTTTCATCTTGTTTTTGATAAATTACTTAATAGTTTAGTCTTGACTTGCTCCCAATATCTTTATAAAAAATATGCTGTCTAATAATAGTATAGCCTTATGTCACCTTCAAAAAGTACAGTTTTTGGCAACCATACCCTAACCTCAGACAAAAAAATCTAATTCTCAGAATGATTTTTTTTGGGCAGCAATCTCATAGTTTTGTACCACATTTTATAGAAGTATATTCAAGATTCACCAATAAAAATTTTATGCTTGAATCATTGACCTTCTAAAATTTTCGTTTTCTTTACGGCGTAAATACCTTAATCTATTTTTTATTTATTCAATTTTAACCCTAAAAAGTCAAGTCTAATGGAAAAAAAGACGACCTCTCCCGCACCGGCCAAAGCAGCCGCCCCCAAAAAACAAGCAGGTAGCCTGAACCCTGTTTTTGTTATTCCCATCCTTCTTGTCCTTGGAATTTTGGTTTACGTTTACATTTGTGGAGATTCCAGCCACTTTATTGATGGCGACCACGAAAAAGGCCCAAAAAATGGCGACTACTTCGGCGTTGTGTATAAAGGCGGATTCATCGTACCCATTCTTTTCACCTGCTTCTTAACGATGTTGGTGTTCTCAATTGAGCGTTTCCTCATCATCAGCAAAGCTACTGGTAGCGGCTCTATCGACGAGTTCGTTCGCAAAGTGAAAAGCCAATTGGACAAAAACGACGTAGAAAGTGCCGTAAAAGAATGCGACCGCCAAAAAGGATCGGTAGGCAACGTAGTAAAAACGGCATTGCACAAGTACTCGCAGTTGCGCACTGACGACCAATTGACCAAAGAACAAAAATTGGCCGCTTTGCAAAAGGAAATCGAAGAAGCTACTTCTTTGGAGTTGCCTATGTTAGAAAAAAACCTCGTTATCGTGGCTACCTTGGCATCGGTTTCTACTTTGATTGCGCTGTTGGGTACGGTATTGGGCATGATTCGCGCATTTAGTGCAATGGGTGCCACGGGCCAGCCCGACACCGCCGCGCTGTCAACGGGTATCTCTGAGGCACTTGTAAACACCGCCTTGGGCATTGGTACTGCCGCTATCGCTACCATGATGTACAGCTACTTTACGAGCCGTATTGACGCACTTACTTATAAGATTGACGAAATTGGCCTGAGCATTCAGCAAAATTTCTCTGCTCATAACTAATTGAATGACAGTGCAGAAAAGTTATATATAAAAAAAATGTATATAATAATTTGCATTATATTCTTTTTCGATTTATTTTTGAATCGTCAATTTAAACACGTGCGCTAATGCCTGCTGTAAAACCCAAACGAAATTTCCCAATGATGGACATGACGGCCATGTGCGACGTGGCCTTCCTGCTGCTGACATTTTTTATTTTGACAGCAAAATTCAAATCGCAGGATGCCGCCGAAATCGAAACGCCCTCGTCTATCTCTGGCATTAAAGTACCTGACAAGGACTTGATGCAGATTAGCATTGACAAAGACGGTAAGATTTATTTTGGTATCGACAACATGAACACCCGCATAGCCATGCTCGATAACATGGCAGCGGCAAAAGGACTGTCGTTTACCGATAAAGAAAAGAAAGCCTTCGCTTTGCAGTCAAACTTTGGCATGCCTCTTGCCCAATTGAAGGCCTTTTTGAACCTTCCTGGCGAGCAACAAAAAGCCTTTAAACAACCTGGTATGCCCGTAGACTCAACTGCCCAAAACGATTTGGCCATGTGGATTTACAACGCCCGCAAGGCCAACAACGGGCTACGGATTGCCGTAAAAGGCGATAATCTCTCCAAGTTTCCTGCTTTTAAAGATGTGCTGGGTTCGTTACAAATGCAGAACATCAATAAGTTTAACTTGGTAACAGGCACCGAAGCCCCTCCTGCGGGCTGGACATCTGATGATAAGTAATGATAAACCTTAAAATACGCTACTAAAATGTCAGAAATACAACAAGGTGGGGGTGGTGGCCACAAAAAAGGCGGGAAGGTAAGAAGTAAAAAAGCCTCGACCCGCGTGGACATGACCCCAATGGTGGACTTAGGCTTCTTACTTATTACGTTTTTTATCTTGGCCACTACGCTCAGCAAGCCTTCGGCAATGACGCTCAACGTACCCGACAAGCAAGACAAGCAAGTTGAAACCGAACCACTCAAAGCATCGAAGGTATTGACGCTCTATTTGGGCAAAAACAATACCGTTCATGCACTTGATGGCGTAGCCCCCGACGATGAAACGGCCAAGGCTAAAATGAAAGACGTTGGTTTTGGCCCCGATTTGCGGGCCCTAATCACGGCATCAAGGGCGCGCATCAATGCCGCCAACCCAACAACCGACGCAGGTGGTGCGTTTGTGTGCGTAATCAAACCGTTGAAAAACTCTACCTATAAAAACATGGTGGACGCGCTCGACGAAATGGCAATTACCAAAACAAAACGCTACGCCTTAGTAGACCTGCTGCTGCAAACCGACAAAGATTTGCTGGGCGACAAAGTAAACGATTAACATTTTAAACGAACCAAACGCAATGGCTGAAATAAAAGCAAGCGAAATGACACTCGACGACATCGTCTTTGCCAATCGCAATAAGGCGTACGGGGCTTATGAGTTGCGGAAAAGCTACCCAAGGTTGCTCACCCGCGCCCTCATTATTGGCGGGTCTTTATTTCTACTGGCAATGGCGGCTCCCACGCTCATCAGTTTGATTCCTTCTTCTGAGCAGGAACTAAACATGACGGAAGTAGATTTGATGAATCTTCCACCGCCGCCTATTGACCCCAACGAACCACTACCGCCGCCACCACCGCCAGTAGAAATGCCCAAGGTAAACACGGTGAAGTTTCTTCCTCCCGAAGTGAAGAAAGACGAAGAAGTACCCGAAGAAACCCCGCCGCCAACGGTGGAGGAATTGAAGGAGGCCGTAGCTGCCGACAAAACCCAAGAAGGAGACCCCAACGCCGAAGAGGTAATTGTAGCTCCCGAAGAATCGGCACCCGTGAAAGAAGAAGCCAAAGCCGTAGAGGTAGTGGCCCAAGAAACCGTCTTCAACGTAGTAGAGCAGCAACCTGAATTTCCAGGTGGTGCTGGTGCCTTGATGGGTTACTTAGGAAAAAACATCAAGTACCCCGCTGCCGCCTCGCGCGCCAACGTGTCGGGCAAGGTATATCTGAGTTTCGTAGTAAACACCGACGGCAGTATTCAAGACATACAAATACTCAAAGGTTTGGGTTTTGGGTGCGACGAAGAATCCAAGCGCGTAATTGCCGCCATGCCCAAGTGGAAGCCCGGCAAGCAGTCGGGTCGCTCAGTACGGGTAAAATATAACTTGCCAGTAAGTTTCGTTTTAGAATAATAAATGAAACGAAAACCGTTAAATCAACAGCTCATGGTTGTTCTTGGAGCAACCATGGGACTGTTTTATTTGGGAGGAGGTTTCGTATTGGCAACCTCCTCTTCAAATTTTGGGGTATTTCCCAACAACACCTTTCGGTACCTGCTTAGTGCATTGTTGCTACTCTACGGTGCTTACCGAATATACCGTGCCGTAAAAGAATACCGCCGTGAAAATTTATAACACATTCTTTCTGCTATTTTTAGGAGGCTTCATGTCTTGCTCGGTTCCCAAAGACGGAGCCAGCTACGGCACCATTGCCATTACCTCCGATGAATCATTGCAGCCAATGGTTGATCAACTTACACAAGCCTACGAAGGCATCTATCCCGATGCCCACTTCAAAGTAGCCTACCGCCCCGAGCAACAAGCCATATCGCTGATGATACGCGACAGCGCGCGACTGGTATTTTCTACCCGTCTTTTTACAGCCGAAGAACAAGCATTTTTCAAACAAGAGGGCATTCGCTATACGCCCCAACACATCGCCACCGACGGTTTGGCATTGGTCATCAATCCCCAGAATAAAGACAGCTTAACTACCATGACTGAGCTTGCGCGGTTGTTCAAAGGCGAACTCACCGACTGGTCGCAGTTGGAAGGCAGCAGCAGGTCGGGCAAAATCACTTTGGTATTTGACAACGCCAATTCGAGCAATCTAAACTTTATGATGGCCAAATTTGGCTTGAAAGACGTAAAAAACTTGAACATATTTTCGGCGGGGTCAAACCAAAAAGTAATCGAACACATTCGCAACAATCCCAATGCCCTGGGATTTATTGGCGTAAACTGGATCAGCGACGGCGACTTGGCCCAAACAAAGCGGCTCTCTAAGGGCGTGCGCATAATGGGCGTATCGGCAAAAGAAAATCCAACTTCTGTCAAAGATTATTACCAGCCTTTTCAGCGCGACTTGGGACTGGAAAACTATCCATTGTGCCGCAAAGTCTATATTATTAGCCGCGAAATGACTGGCGGCTTGGGTAGCGGTCTTATCAACTACATCATGCGCGATGTAGGAAGTTTGGTAATAGAAAAGTGTGGTTTATGGCCAAAAAAACCATTTAATCGGGAAGTTTATTTACAAAAAGGCGTATAATATTTGGGGATTCGTCCACAATTTTCTATTTTTGTTATCCGTTTTCAATAACCGAATGGATAGTTTCTATTTTTCAACCCAATTGTAAAGATGAATAACAAGTTAAAATCATTATTGGTAGCGTTTACTGCTGGTACGCTCGCATGCAGTCAAGTGATGGCGCAAGATGCAGCCACTGGCCTCAAACTGTTGGACAACAACCAAGCGTGTTTGGCAAAAGATAATTTTGAAAAACTGGCTACTGCCACGCCCACTGCCGAAAACCAATTTTATTTGGGCTATTATTATTTGCGCACCAACCAAGCTAACATGGCCAAAGGAGCCTTTGAGAAAGGCTTGGCTGCTGACCCCAAAAACCAATTGAATAGAGTAGGTTTGGGTGCAGTAGCACTTGCCAAAGGCGACCGTAGCGGTGCAAAACTGGCCTTTGATGAGGCTACCAAAATCACTAAAAACAAAAACATGGACGTGCTTTTTCGTGCTGGAGAAGCCTATACGGGCTACGTAGCAATTGATTCGTTGAAGCCCCTTTACAAAACTACCGACCCCGCCCAAGCCATTGCGTACCTGGATATGGCCATCGCGTTGGGTATGAAAAATAACCAAAAAAACCCCGATATATACATGGCCAAAGGCGACGCTTTTTATATCAAAAGCGAATCTGGCCCCGCAGTATCGGCTTATGAAGATGCCTACAACATCAATCCAGCACTCGGAAAAGCCTTTGCCAAAGTGGCCAAAATCTACTACGGTGGCAAAACCTACCCACTTGCCCAAGAAACTTTTAAAAAGGCCATTGAAGTAGATCCAAACTACGCGCCAGGCTACGCCGAATACGCCGAAATGTTGTTTTATGTGCGTCAATACAAAAATGCGTCCAAATATATGGATCAATATTTGGAAAAAATTGCCCAATGTGCATCCGACGACGAAATTTTGCGAAGTGCTCAATTTAATTTCGTGGGTGATGACTTTACGAAAGCACAAGAAAAAGCGGAGCAGATGTTAGGCAAAAAAAGCAACAATCCAGTATTGTACCGGATGTTGGGCTGGTCGGCATATAAGCGCAACGAGTGCGAAAAAGCCGTTGAAAATATCCAGAAATTTTTGGAAATGGCGCCTCAGAAAGCGGTTATTAACGATTATAAATACCTCGGCGAGTGCATGATTCGTATTCCCGGCATTGATACCGTCAAGGCCATTGACATTTTGGAAAAGGCCGCCCAAATGGATACCGTTGATAACGGCTACAAAACCATCGGGTCGTTTTATCAAAGTGCTAAAAAATACAAGGAGGCCGCTGCTTATTACCAAAAAGCACTGGAACGTGAAAAAACGCCCTCGTTGCAAGATTTGCAGAACGTAGCCACTGCGTATTATAATTACGCCAACCAAATTCGTACTTTCGTGGGTCCAGACTCGGCGGCCAATCGCCTATTAAAACGCACGATATTCCTGAAATCAGATTCGATTTATGCCAAAATGATTGAACGCAAACCCGATTTCTTGTATCCTTATGGCCAGCGTGCCAAGGCCACGTATTTTGCCTTTACGCCCGCCGAAGCCATGGAAAATGGCCTGTGTATTCCGCATATGGAAACATACGTACCACTGGCCGAGGTTGATAAAGTAGCCAATAAACTCAACCTGATTACTTGCTACCGCGTGTTGGGTTCGTACAGTTACTTAAAAAATAAAGACACCGAAAAGGCCAAAGAATGGTACAAGAAGGTGTTGGAACTCGATCCTATGGACAGCTACTCGCTTGAAGCCATTAAATCTTTTGAGCAGCCTACTCCGCCCCCAGCACCTGTGGTAGCACCCAAAAAAGTACCCGCCAAAAAAGTACCTGCAAAAAAAGCACCCGCCAAAAAAGGAAAATAATCTTGATGGCTATTTTTAGCACGCCAAACGAAAAAGGAGCCAATTGGCTCCTTTTTCGTTTGGCGTGCTGGTGTAAAACCCAACTACTATTCTATGGTGGCTTCTTCTTTCTTACGAATGGTTATAATCAACGTTTCGCCTTCTACGTAGTCGGCCAGTAGGGTATCTCCTTCGCGCAAGTCTCCTTTTAAGATTTCCTCGGCAACGGGGTCTTCCAGGTATTTTTGAATGGCCCGGTTCAAGGGACGCGCCCCATACTGCTGGTCATAGCCTTTTTCTGACAAGAAATCTTTGGCTTTATCGGTTAGTTCTACTTGATAGCCCAAGTTGGTTATGCGGTGAAACAATTTACCCAGCGCAATGTCAATAATACGGTGAATATCTTCGCGTTGCAGCGAGTTGAAGACAATCACGTCGTCGAGGCGGTTCAAAAACTCGGGCGAAAAAGCCTTACGCAAAGCACTCTGAATGGTTGCTTTCATGGCTTCATCGGGATTTTCATTTTTGGACTTGGTAGCAAACCCAATACCTGCCCCAAAATCTTTCAAGTCGCGCACGCCAATATTGGAAGTCATAATGATGATGGTATTGCGGAAATCTACGCGGCGGCCCAGGCCGTCGGTCAAAATACCATCGTCTAAAACCTGCAATAAAATATTAAACACGTCGGGGTGCGCTTTTTCGATTTCGTCGAGCAGCACCACGCTGTATGGTTTACGCCGAATTTTTTCGGTAAGCTGCCCACCTTCTTCATAGCCTACGTAGCCAGGAGGAGCACCAATGAGGCGCGAAACGCTAAATTTCTCCATGTACTCACTCATGTCAATTCGTACGAGCGCATCTTCTTTGTCGAAGAGGTGCATCGCGAGCACCTTGGCGAGTTCGGTTTTGCCTACGCCCGTTGGTCCCAAGAAAATAAACGAACCAATGGGCTTCTTGGGGTCTTTTAAACCTACTCGGGTGCGCTGAATGGCTTTTGTCAATTTCTCAATGGCCGAGTCTTGGCCAATGACACGGCTGCGGAGCTGGTCGCCCATGCCAAGCAGTTTCATGCCTTCTTTTTGCGCCACCCGATTCACGGGTATTCCCGTCATCATGGCCACAACTTCGGCCACATTGTCGGAGGTAACGGTGTAGCGGCGTTTCTTGGTTTCTTCTTCCCACAACTGTTTGGCGCGTTCGAGTTGGTCTATGAGTTTTTTCTCTTTGTCGCGCAGTTGGGCTGCTTCTTCGTATTTCTGACTTTTAACAACGAAGTTTTTTTGTTTTTTAACGTCTTCAATTTGTTCTTCCAAAATCAAAATATCTTCTGGAACGGTAATATTGCTAATGTGAACGCGCGCGCCCACTTCGTCCATTACATCAATGGCTTTGTCGGGCAAGAAGCGGTCGGTAATGTAGCGTTCGGAGAGTTTTACGGCATCGGCAATGGCCTCGTCGGTATAACTCACGTGGTGGTGTTCCTCGTATTTATCTTTGATGTTGGTCAATATTTCGATGGTTTCGTCCACGCTGGGCGCGTCCACCATCACAATCTGAAAACGCCGCGCCAACGCGCCATCTTTTTCAATATACTGGCGGTATTCATCGAGCGTAGTAGCTCCAATACATTGAATATCGCCGCGTGCCAGTGCGGGTTTAAACATATTTGAAGCATCAAGCGACCCCGACGCGCCACCCGCGCCTACGATGGTGTGTAGTTCGTCAATAAACAAAATGACTTCGGGCGATTTTTCAAGCTCGTTCATAACGGCTTTCATGCGTTCTTCAAATTGGCCACGGTATTTGGTGCCAGCTACCAATGAAGCCAAGTCGAGCGTAACTACGCGCTTACCAAACAGCACCCGCGACACTTTTTTCTGCACAATGCGCAAGGCCAGCCCTTCGGCAATGGCCGTTTTGCCCACGCCAGGCTCGCCTATAAGTACGGGGTTGTTTTTTTTGCGGCGGCTCAATATTTGCGCCACGCGCTCTATTTCTTTTTCGCGGCCCACGATGGGGTCCAATTTACCCACTTCGGCCATCTTGGTAAGGTCGCGGCCAAAATTGTCTAATACAGGCGTGCGCGATTTTTCGGCACTTTTGGGGTCTTTGCCCGAGGCTGCGCCGCCTCCGCCAAACATGCCACTGCGGTCGTCGTCGTCGTCGGCTTCGGCAGCAGCGCGCGGAGTAGTGCCCGATGATTGATATTCTAACATTTCTTTTACGATTTCGTAGTTTACGTTAAATTTAGCCATAATCTGCGAGGCCAAGTTGTCGGGGTCGCGCAGTATCGAGAGCAATAAATGCTCCGTGCCAATGAGCGGGCTTTTAAAAATCTTAGCCTCTAAGTACGTAATTTTAAGTACTTTTTCTGACTGGCGTGTGAGCGGAATATTGGCCAAGTTTTTGATGTTGTTGGTGGCCGTTCCTTTGGTTATTTGTTCAATGGTGGTGCGCAGTTCGTCGAGCGATACGCTCAATTTTTGCAACAAAGCCAAGGCTACGCCTTCACCTTCTCGGATCATGCCCAGTATCAAATGCTCGGTGCCGATGTAGTCGTGGCCTAAGCGCAGGGCTTCTTCACGGCTGAGTGAAATAACTTCTTTGACGCGATTTGAAAATTTTGCTTCCATTTTTTAGGGTTAATCTACCAATAAAATTCTGTCAGTTGTGCGTTCTGTTTCTACATTCGCTACTCGCGCTCTCAGCTGCTCTTGTGCTTTTTTACTGTCTAATTTAATATACAAAAAATTAATGATTTTCATTCCACGCGGTAACTTCCTCACGTTTATCTTTGGTTTTCAGGAGGTTGGTTTTGTTACAATAATCTAATCAAATGGCGGCATAATGGGTAACACACCAAAAATAGCGTTTTTTTTTAATCTACCAATACAATTCGGGCGGTTTTTTGTTTGGCATCGGCGCTTTGTACGCCTCCTTTCGCCTTGTGGGTGTTAAACTTGCTTCAAAATTATTGCCAAAGTTTTGCTAATGGCCGTTTTGCGTCCTCAAAAGGCTATTGAATGCCATTTTTTTTGAATAAACACTGCTTAACTGTCAAATTGTCTTATTTGACAGCTGAACGTGCCCTTGTTGGGTCTGCCATACTGTCGGGCTGGTTTGCAATAATTTCGGGGTAGTTGTTAGCAAGTTGTGGTATGGTTCAAGTAAAAATACTTTTTTTTCGATACCTTTGGTTGAATTAAGTAGTGAGCGCAGAATAATTGGTGTTTTTGTTTTTTATAATAAGTTGATTCACAGAGATTTGTAAAATTATCTGCTGTTCATTATCCATCACTTAGTTGGCAAAATACTCAAAAATGAGTGCGCTTTTAATGGAGTTTTGGTTTAAAATTTTGTCCAATATGCGTTTATATTTTTGTTGCTTATTTTTATTGTTAGGGGAGGTTTTCGAGCTGCGGGCGCAGCGTCGGTATGCCAACGAATGGATTCAGCACCAACAACCTTACCTTAAAATCAATGTTTCGGAAAAAGGCTGGCACCGTGTTTCTTTTCAAGAACTGCAACAAGCGGGTTTCTTAGTCGGCGATCCTGCTCGTTTGCAGCTATTTTATCGTGGTCAAGAAGTGGCCATTGGTGTCAATAACACTGCCGTTGAGTTTTACGGCGAACCCAACGACGGCGGCCAAGATAGCCTACTGTATCGGCCTTTTGCGGCACGCCCCCACCCTTATCACAGTTTGTACTCCGACGTTGCCGCTTATTTTTTGACTACTGGCCCAGCGGCAGGGTTACGCATTGCTACGGCAGCTATTATTAGTACCACTAACTTACAGCCAGAGCCTTACCATGTTGAGCAACAGCTCAATGTTTTTACGCAAGAGTATTCTTTTAATAACCTTACGGGGCCAGTGCCTTTTTTGCAACAAAGCTATTTTGAAAATGGCGAAGGCTGGACAGGCAGATCTATTAGGCGCGACTCACTGGCCACCTGGACGCTTAAACTAAAAAACTGGCGGCCCGCGGGGCTTGCACCCCGTTTGGAAATATTGGTAAATGGCCGCAACGGTTTTTTTCATACGCTCAATTTTTCGGTGGGCAGCAGAGCTACCGCCATGCGTCCATTTGCACAGCTTGGTTTTTTTGGATTTCAGCACCAGCGCACTGCCACCGACTTATCGGCTACCGACATTGGCCCAGACGGCCATTTGTCGTTTGCGGTTCGGGCTACGGCCAAAGACTTGGGCGAGTTGTATTCGCTTTCTTATTACAAAGTGAGCTATCCACAGGATTTTGACATGGCCGAGCAAGTCGAAAAAATGTTTTATTTGCGCCCCAACCCAGTGGGGCAATCGTTGGTAAAAATAGCCAATGCGCCCGCCAACGCACGGGCTTTCGACTTGACCAACCGCCTCGCACCCGTAGCCTTGCCTACACGCTACGAAGGCAATACGCTGGTGGTAGTGGTGCCCAACACCGCCCAAGAAAGAAAATTGTGGATAACCAGCGAAAGTGCCAAAGTGCCGCTTTCGTTGGCCTCGGTGCGTTTTGAAAAACTCGACCCAAGTTTGTTCAATTACCTCATCGTAACGCACCCCAACCTGCGCAGCGGTGCCGCTGCCTATGCCAACTACCGCACATCAGCAGCGGGCGGTGGCTACCAAGTCAAAATAGTAGAAACACCTGCTATTTTTGACCAGTTTGGCTTTGGCGAGCGCACGCCTTTGGCTTTACGCCGTTTTGCCGATTTTATGCTCGGGGGTGGCCAAAAGCCGTATTTACTGCTACTGGGGCGCACGGTTACTTTCCCAGATATACTCAAATCTACTCCCGACGACCTCGTGCCGTCTATTGGCTATCCTGGCTCAGATATACTGCTCACGGCGGGCCTTGGGGGGCTTCACCCCGACGTGCCAGCCATGCCCACGGGCCGCCTCAACGTAGTGCGCAACGAGGAAATTTTGGTGTATCTGCAAAAGCTAAGAGAATTTGAAAGCCAAACCGCCGCAGGGCTGTGGCGCAAAAACTTGCTGCATTTGAGTGGCGGCAAAAACGGCAGCGAAATAGACTTGCTTCGTAGCGCACTCCAAAATTTATCGCCTTTGGTTAATAATCAACTGTTGGGCGGGCGTATCACGGCCCTTAACAAAACAAGTCCCGTTGAAGTAGAAAACGTCAATATTTCGCGCTTTGTAAATGATGGGCTGTCGTTGATTACGTTTTTTGGCCACGCTTCACCCACCATTACCGACCTCAACATTGGCTATGCCTCAGAGGCAGGCAACGGCCTTGCCAACTCAACCCGCTACCCGCTGATGTATTTCAATGGCTGCGGGGTGGGCAATATTTTCTTTCGGTACAATACACTGACCACCGACTGGCTTTTAACGCCCAATCGAGGTGCTGTCGCGGTTTTGGCCAACTCTTATTGGAGTTTTTTTGGGTCTTCGCAAACACACTTGCAACAGCTTTACACCCTGCTTTTTACCCAACGCCAAACCCTGGGCTGGTCGTTGGGGCGCTTGCAACAAGAACTCAATCGACGGGCTACACTGCGGCAGATTGATGCTTTTGAGCAGTCAAATTTGCACCAAAGCGTACTGCAAGGCGACCCCGCCGTGGTTATCAATCCGCTCACCAAGCCCGATTATCAGGTAGAAAAATCAAAATTGTTTTTGCAATCTAAAAATGCCGCCACCGCCATTGGCCGCGCCGACTCGCTGCAAGTAGGGGTTATTTTGGCCAATTTAGGCCTCTACGATACCTTGCAGCGCGTGGGCTTGCGGGTTCGGCTGACCTTACAGGGCGGGAAAATTCTGGAAAAAAACCTCTCTTCGGCCGCCGTGGCTTACCAAGATACGCTGCTGATTGGCGTAAAAAACGACGGGCCATTGCAGCAAATCGAAGTACTGGCCGATGCCGACCGTGGGCTGGACGAACTAAATGAAAACAACAACGCGGCCACATTGGCCATTGACTGGGAAAAAATAGCCCAAGCTACTACTTTTCCGGCAAACGTCGTTCCCGACCGCCTGCCGCCTGCTTTAACAGTGCTTTTTGACGAAAAACGGCTCAAAAATGGCGATTTTGTGGCCAATCGGCCAGTTATTCGAATTTCGATAAAAGACGACAATGCCCTGCCTTCAACCGACACTACCCTACTCGACGTGTTTGTGAAATCTTGCGAAAAATGCACTTTGGTGCGCATACCTGCTCAACTTTTGAACGCAACCAATACTTCGGGCAATGAACTTGGGGGTATTTATAGACCCGAAAACCTGGCGGCTGGCCAATATGAAATGTGGGTAATAGCCAGCGATACCCGCCAAAACCGCACCAGCTACCGCATCGCATTTGAAGTAGCTGCCCAAGCCGTACCTACTGTAATGGTGGTGTATCCCAATCCTGCTTCTGTGTATGTCAAGTTTGAGGCCTTGGTGCAAGCACCCACCGCGCCCCAAACCATTGAAGTAGTTATAAACGACTTACTTGGCCGCCCTGTAGCCCACTTCCAGCAGCCTGCCCGGGTAGGTCTTAATACGCTGCTTTGGACACCCGCCAATCTGGCCAATGGTACTTACTTGTACCAAATAATCTTAAAACGCCCCCAAAACGCCAATGAAGTGAAAAGCGGACAATTGGTAGTGAGGTAAGTGGTAAGGCGGTTTGATGTAAGGCTAAAACAATGCTGCTAAACTACCTGGCGAGGCGTTAGGCGACCAATTTCTGCAAGAGCTCAATGGCTTCGGCGGCCTGGCGCACGTCGTGGACGCGCAAAATTTGCGCCCCCTTACTCAAAGCCACGGTGTTGAGCACGGTTGTGCCGTTGAGGGCTTGGTCGGCGGTGATGCCGAGCGTGCGCCAAATCATGGACTTGCGCGAAACACCAACCAGCAGTGGACAATCTAAGGCGTGAAATGCTTCCAGTTGTTGCAAGAGTTCAAAATTTTGAGTGGCCGTTTTGGCAAAACCAAATCCAGGATCAATCAATACGTCTTTTACGCCCAACGCCCGCAAGCGGGCTATTTTTTCTTGCAGTTCTCGAATTACGTCCGATACAAGATGCGCGTAGTCTGTTAGTTGCTGCATGGTTTGGGGGGTTCCTCGGCTGTGCATGAGCACATACGGCACGCCCAAGTTGGCCACGGTTTCAAACATGGTGCTGTCTAAGTTGCCGCCCGAAATATCGTTGATGATATGCGCCCCCGCTGCCACGGCCTGCCGCGCCACGTTAGCCCGAAAGGTATCAATAGAAATCACCAAGTGAGGAAGTTGCTGGTTGATGGCCTCCACCACGGGTAGTACACGGTCGAGTTCTTGGGTTTCGCTCACGCCACCGGCACCGGGGCGGGTAGAGTGGCCGCCAATGTCTAGGAAGGTTGCCCCCTCAGTTTGCATTTGCGCGGCACGCGCCACGGCGTGGGCTGCTTGCCCAAAACGACTACCTTCATAAAATGAATCGGGCGTGATATTTAAGATGCCCATAACCTGCGGCACCGACAAGTCCAGCAGTTTTCCTGCTATGTTCAACGTTTTTTTCATATTTTCGCAAAAAAATCAATCAATCGCCCAATGCAGATGCACCAAACCGAGCGCGAATATCGAACCGTTATTGACCGTTGCAAAGAATTATTTCTAAAAAAGAACCAAGACTACGGCGCATCGTGGCGAATTTTACGGCTGCCGTCTATCACCGACCAGATTTTTATCAAAGCCCAGCGCATCAGAACGCTTCAACAAAATGGCTTTTCGAAAGTGAACGAAGGCGAAATACCTGAGTTTGTGGGCATTGTTAACTATTGCGTCATGGCGTTGATTCAAGTCCAACTTGCCGACGACAAGCGCATGCGTTTTGAAACTACCGAACTATCTACTCTGTACGACCAACAAATGGCTACTATCATGGAATTGCTATTCAACAAAAACCACGACTATGGCGAAGCCTGGCGCGACATGCGCGTGAGCAGCATGACCGATATTATTTTGATGAAATTGCTTAGAATCAAGCAGATAGAAGACAATTCGGGCCAAACTGTCGTATCGGAGGGCATTGCATCGAGCTACCAAGATATGGTCAATTATGCCGTTTTTTGTTTGATAAAATTGGGGCAAGCGGCATAATTTAACTTTTCATTAACAACAACTCAGCAAGTTTAGCACAAAATTTGTGTTTCAGGTGTTATATTATCTTACTTCCAAAATTATCAAATGAAAATCGCTGCTCATATTGCCCGTTTTGTAGTTGGGGCTATCTTTATTTTTTCGGGGCTTGTCAAACTCAACGACCCCGTAGGTACACAAATCAAATTGGAAGAATATTTTGAGGTTTTTGCCACCGACTGGCCCTTTATGCACGACTTTTGGATGGCATTGGTGCCTTACGCCCTGTACTTTTCGGTGCTGATGTGCGCCGCCGAAGTGATTCTGGGGGTAGCTTTGTTGGTGTCTTACAAGCTCAAAACTACCTCTTGGGTATTGTTGTTGCTGGTCGTATTTTTTACGTTTTTGACTTTTTATTCGGCTTATTACAACAAAGTAACCGACTGTGGCTGCTTTGGCGATTTCGTAAAACTCAAACCTTGGGCATCTTTTAGCAAAGATATTTTCTTGCTCGTTCTTATTTTGTTTATTCTTTGGCAGCGCGCCATTTATCGCAGCCTCCGCACGGGTTGGCTGGTGGGTCTGTCGGCTATTTTTTCGTTGGCATTGGCGTTGTATGCCATTCTGTTTTTGCCCCCGATTGATTTTTTGCCCTACAAAATTGGGGCCAATATTCCTGCACAAATGCAGGCTTCGGAGCCCCTACGCTACAAGTATATTTTGGAGAAAAACGGCAAAACCGAATCCTTTGAGCAGTATCCCAATGATACTACTTATAAGTTCAAAGAAATGGTGTTGATAAACGAAGGTGCCAAACCCAAAATAACCGATTATAAAGTTTGGAACGATACGGGCGATTTTACGCAGGAAACCTTAAAAGGCGAAAAACTCATTGTTGTTTTTAAAAATACCCCCGACCTCAACAATGCCAGTTTGGCCAAAATTCGTACACTGGTCAATTCGCTGAAAGACACCAACGTACAGTCGCTTATTTTGACTTCTAACAGTGGCGACACCATGCAGCAAATCTGTAAAGCGCACCAGTTGGAGATGCCCTACTATTATGCCGATGGCACCGTTCTAAAAACCATTTCGCGGGCCAATCCTGGCCTGTGGCTGCTCAAAGATGGCACCGTAATGGGCAAATGGCACTACAACAGCACGCCCACACGGGGCGAAATATTGGACAAGTTGCAATGAAAAACATATTTTTGATTGGCATGCCGTCGTCGGGGAAAACCACGCTCGGCAAAGAACTGGCGCGGCACATACGCTACCGATTTTTGGATACCGACCGCCTCATTGTCAAACAAACGGGTATGGAAATCAACGCGATTTTTGCCCAAAAAGGAGAGGCGTACTTTCGAGAATTGGAGCGCGACACGCTTCGGGCTATTCGGCCCGACTCCAAGCTCATTGTTTCGACGGGCGGCGGAATGCCCTGCTTTTTTGATAACATGGAGTACATCAAAGCGCAGGGGTTGAGTGTGTTTTTGGACGTGCCACCCGAAAATTTACACCAGCGCATGAAACACCACTGCGCCAACGACCGACCGCTCTACGACCCCACCGACGCGCAATTGCTCCAAATACTTCGCCAAAAATATACCGACCGCCTGACTTTTTATAGCCAAGCCGACATTACCTTGCGGGGCAATGATTTGAACGTTCACGCGCTGCTCAAACACATTTTATCATTAGAAGCGGAGAATTGAAGTTTTTAAGGTAGTACTCTTTTATTACTGAAAGGGGCTTTTTTCAAGGACGTTACGCCGCAGGTTGTCGCACACAATGGCCGCCGCAATGGCCACATTGAGCGACTCGGCTCCGCCAAAACGCGGAATGGTGATTTTGTCAGTAATGAATTCCTCCACTGCCCTGCCAACGCCGTTTGATTCATTGCCCAGCACCACGTAGCCGCCCTGGTTGCCAAAAATAGTCTGGTGGATATTGTGTCCGTCCATGAATGTACCATACACGGGAGCGGTTTTTTGAGCTGCCAAATAATGCGCCAAGTCGCAGTAATAGCCACGTACCCGCACAAACGACCCCTTGCTGGCCGCAATTACTTTTGGGTTGTACCAATCAGTGGTGGTGTTGGAGCAGACGATTTTGGCAATGCCATACCAATCGGCAATTCTGATGATGGTTCCCAGGTTGCCAGGGTCGCGCACGTCGTCGAGCACCAAGACGTATTCGTTGGGGTTGGCACACAAAAAATCGTTTTGTTTCGTTTTTACTACGGCAATGGCCGAGTCGTTGGTTTGGAGGGTTCCAGTCTTGGCCAATTGGTCGGGCGTAGCAGTTTCGAGCCGAAAAGATTGTTTATCAAGCAAGGCTGTACGTTCTTTGTAGAATGAGTCTGTGATTACCAGCAACTCAATCTCAAAATCAGAAGCCAGCAGTTCGAGCACGCTTTTTTTGCCTTCCACCAAAAAAGCACCGTATTCTTGGCGGTATTTTTTTAGGTGTAGCGCGTTTACATATTTAAGCGTATTTTTCGAGAGCATGGTTTTTTTTGGTTATGCTTTTTTGATCCATAAATTGCGACATTGGTTAGATGAATTTGCTAAATTTAACAAAAATACAATCGTTTGTGGTGCGTTGGCTTGGTGCGACGGCCAGCATTGGGCTGCTGTGGCTGGCGGGTTGCACGCCCAAAGTTACGCTTCGGCAAGACCAATATCTGCTCAATAACCAAATTTTTAGGGGCAATAAAAACATTTCTACCGACGCACTGCTGCCACTACTTCCGCAAAAACCCAATAAAAGGCTATTTGGTATTCCTGGATTAACGGTCTCATTGTGGTTTTATCAGGGCGGTTTGCCGCGTTATTATCACAAAAGGCCAGCTTGGCAAGCCCAATTTGACACCCTGAGCACGCGCTACGAGCGCACCAACCAGCAGCTACCATCCAACGTGCGCGCAGCCAACAAATGGCGGCGAAGAGCCAACAAGCAAATCGAAAAATTGCGCAATAAAATTCAGAATGGCACTTGGGTAATGCGTACACTGGGCGAGCCGCCCGTTTATTTTGCCGATGCCGACGCACGGCGCAACACGTTGAAAATAAAAAAATATTTGATAAACCAAGGCTACCGCGCCGCGCAAGTAGGCTACGAACTGGACACGCTGACGTCGCCCAAGTATTTGACTGTCAAGTACTTAATTGCAGAAGGCCTACCTTATAAACTCGGTAAAGTAAACCTATTTACCCAAACCGACCCCGACATAGATACGCTGCTCAAACGCACGGCGTACGCATCTTACTTGAAAAGCGGCGAAAATTTTAAATACATCAATGTTGAACTTGAAATTGCCCGTATTGAGCAACTGATGCGCAACAATGGTTATTTTGGCTTTAATCGGCAGTATTTGCTGCCCCGTACAATCGAAAACCGCAAGGGGCAAAATGGGGGTTTTTTGACCGATACCTCCATAGTAGAAGTCAAAACCGATAGTTTGTTTCGGAGCATAAACATCTTGGGTTTGCAGGTAAATTATCCCAAAGGCCAAAATCGATTTATGGCTTATCGCTTTTCGGAAGTAGATTTTGAGGCCACGAGCCTGCTCAGCCCTACGCTCGTGGCGGCACCGCTGTTGAGCCAAGCGCGCTTCCAAAACATCAATTATAAGTTTGCCGACAGGTACTACTCGCCCAAGGTATTGGATACCAAAATTTTACTGCGCCCTGGAGCGTTGTTTCGACAAGAGGCCCTCGACGAAACCTACCGACAGTTGAGCCTCCTCGACCAGTTTAGGTTTATCAACATAGACACCGACACCAGCGGCAAAGCCATAAAAGTGTCTATCAAGGCCGTACCTTACGAAAAATACCAAACCTCGTTCGAAGGCGGAGCCAACGTGGTCAACAATAACTTGCCTGGCCCTTTTGCCAACGGCACCTTTCGGGTGCGCAACGTATTTAGGCACTTAGAAAATTTTGAAATATCTGGCCGCGCCGCCTACGATTTACAAACGGGGCTAAATGGCCTGCTGTTTTTTCCGACGGTAGAGTTTGGGGTCAATACTTCGCTGATTTTTCCACGTATTTTGTTCCCAGGAAAGTGGGTAGGTAAACTAAACGAAAAAGGGCCGCGTACCATTTTGAGCCTTGGCTTCAATTACATCAATCGGCAGCCGTTTTTTACGCGCAGCGGCTACCGCGCCAACATGACTTACAGCTGGCGCAAAAGCCCGCGCGAGTTTATCAATGTTACTCCGCTGGATTTCAACGTGTTGCGCACGCGCGATAAAAGCGGGGAGTTCAATCAACTCTTAGACCAGCTTTTTAGGCAGCTTGGCTCGCCGCTTTTTTATAGTTTTTTAGACCGCGCTTTTGTGTCGAGCATGAGCGTTTCGTATGTTTACAATAGCGATGTCATTGGCCAAAACCGCCGCGCAAAATACCTACGCTTGTTTGCCGAATCAGGGGGCACTACCCTCAACTTGCTCAGAACCGAGCAGTTGCCGCTCTTAAAAGACTACACGCTTTACAAGTTTATCAAAACCAACGCCGAATACCGCGTTTATTGGCCGCTTTTTCGCTACAGCCGGCTGGTTTTTAGGGCAAATGCGGGTTTTATCTTCAACTATGGGGCGCAGCAGGCTGCCCCCTACGAAAAATATTTTACTGGTGGGGGCAGCAATAGCCTGCGGGCTTGGCCGCCGCGCCGCTTGGGTTTGGGGTCGGCGTTTCCGAATGTGGACTCGCTGGGGCGGCCTATCTTTGTGCGGGCGCCATTTACGCTGGCTACAGACACCATCAATTACGGCAGCTATGATTACCGATTTGAACAGCTCGGCGACGTAATATTGGAGGCCAATCTCGAACTACGCGGGCGGCTTTTTAAGTTTTATGGCGACATCAACTACGCGCTCTTTATTGATGTAGGCAACACTTGGCGAATGCCCACCCCAAGCAGTATTGTTGCCCAAAATCAGTTGCAAAATCCCAATTTTGCCCCCAATCGGTTTTACCGCGAGCTGGCCGTTGGCACGGGGGTAGGCTTACGTTGGGATTTCTCGTACTTTATTTTTCGCTTCGATTTTGGCGTAAAAGTCTATGACCCCAGCCGCCGTTTTCGCATTTCTACCAGCGATGGCGGCACTAAGGTAGTGGACGAACGCTACCTTTTACCCCGTTTTTCGTTTAAACGCGACAGCCCCAACTTTCCGGTTTTAAATATTGGTATTGGTTATCCATTCTAACTTTTTAACGAACATTAACGCGCATTACTGCCACTTTGTCAGTAATTTTGGCAATTATTCGTAACTTTGCGGCGCAATGCAAGACCCCAAGACAAAGAAACCATGATAACTTCAACTTTAAAAATACTAAATCAAGAAGATAAAGAAGCCTGCGAACTTGTGCAATTGAGCGAGGAGGAACTTGCAGTGGGTAAAAAACGACTCTTTATCGAAAGTTACGGCTGCCAAATGAACTTTGCCGACAGCGAAATTGTGGCCGCAGTGATGCGCAATGCCGAATTTGCCACTACCAACGCCGAAGACCAGGCCGACGTGATTTTTTTGAACACCTGCGCCATCCGCGACAACGCCGAGCAGAAGGTTCGGAATCGGTTGCAGCAGTTGAACAATTTAAAGAAAAAACGGCCAGGACTCATCATTGGCGTACTGGGCTGCATGGCCGAACGCTTGAAAACCCAATTTTTGGAAGAAGAAAAAATGGTGGACATCGTGGCTGGCCCCGACTCATACCGCGACCTGCCGCGCCTGGTAGAAGAAGCCGAAACAGGCCAAAAAGCCGTGAACGTGTTTTTGTCCAGAGAAGAAACGTACGCTGATATTTCGCCCATTCGACTCAACTCAAACGGCATTACTGCCTACATCAGCATCATGCGCGGCTGCGACAATATGTGCAGCTTTTGCGTAGTGCCTTTTACCCGTGGCCGCGAGCGCAGCCGCGACCCCCACAGCATCGTAGCCGAAGCCCGCGACCTCTTTGAGCGCGGTTACAAAGAAGTAACGCTGCTGGGACAAAACGTAGATAGCTACAAATACGCCGCACCGAACGAGGAGGCCGTCAATTTTGCCCAACTCCTCGAAATGGTGGCACTTCTTAGCCCCGATTTGCGGGTTCGCTTCAGCACGTCGCACCCCAAAGACATCACCGACGAGGTACTTTATGCCATGGCCAAATACGAAAACGTGTGCAACTACATTCACTTGCCCGCCCAGAGTGGCAATAGTCGGGTGCTGAGGCTCATGAACCGCACCTACGACCGCGAATGGTATATTCAGAAAATTGGCCGTATTCGGGCTATTTTGGGCAACGAGTGCGGCATCTCTACCGATATGATTACGGGCTTTTGCACCGAAACCGAAGCAGAACACCAAGATACGCTCTCGCTCATGGAATACGTGCAATACGACTACGCCTATATGTTTGCCTACTCGGAAAGGCCAGGCACGCCCGCTGCCAAAAAATACCCCGACGACATTGCCGAAGACATAAAAAAACGCCGCCTGCGTGAGGTGATTGAGGTGCAACTCAAACACTCGGCAGCACGCAACAAACTGACCCTTGGCAAAATACACAAAGTATTGGTAGAAGGGCCATCGAAGCGTTCGGACGCTGACTTTTGTGGCCGCAACGACCAAAATAAAGTGGTGATTTTTCCACGCGAACATTACAAGAAAGGCGACTATGTACACGTTTTAGTAACCGACTGCTCTTCGGCCACGCTTTTGGGTAAAGTGGTAGAAATGGAAACGGTTTAGGGGAAAAGTCCCATAAACTCCACTGCAAAAACACGATGAATTATTAGCAGCCTAAAACAATGAGCAACAACCAAGAAATACAGTCTATCAAAAACCGCTTTGGCATCATTGGCACGGCACCTGCGCTCAACTACGCCCTCAACGTAGCCATGCAAGTAGCCGCCACCGACCTGACGGTGCTGATAACGGGCGAAAGCGGCAGCGGTAAAGAATCGTTTTCCAAAATTATTCACAGCCTCAGCACCCGCAAACACGGGCCCTTTATTGCCATCAACTGCGGGGCCATTCCCGAAGGAACCATCGACTCGGAGCTTTTTGGCCACGTCAAGGGCTCTTTCACGGGGGCCATTGACGACCGCAAGGGCTATTTTGAAATCACCAACGGCGGCACTATTTTTTTAGATGAAATTGCCGAAATGCCCGTTGGTACGCAAGCGCGCCTTTTGCGACTATTAGAAAACAAAGAATACATCAGAGTAGGCTCGTCGAAAGTACAAAAAACCGACGTGCGCGTGGTGGCGGCTACCAACGTCAAGTTGCTTGAAGCGGTCTCAAAAGGCCGTTTCCGCGAAGACTTGTACTATCGCCTCAATACGGTGCCGATATTTGTGCCGCCACTACGCGAGCGCGGCTCTGACATTGATTTGCTTTTTCGCAAGTTTACCACCGACTTTTCGGAGCGTTATCGTATTTCGCCCGTGGTGCTTACGCCCGATGCCCGCGATATGCTGCTCAAATATCCTTTCCCGGGCAATATTCGCCAACTCAAAAATATTGCCGAGCAAATTCAAATTCTGGAGTCAGACACCAACCCCACCATCAATGCCGATATTTTGGCCAAGTATTTGCCCCACGCGGCGGCGAGTTCGCGGGCTATGATGCTCATAAACGGCGGTGGGGCATCAGACGATGCGTTTAACGAACGTGAGCTGCTCTACAAAATATTGTTTGATATGCGCCGTGACGTAAACGACCTCAAAAAACTGGTTTTGCGCGTACTCAACGGCGATGCGCACGGCGGCGAAATCTTGCGCGAACACCGCGAGTTGTTCAGCAACATTGAGCCCGATTCGGCCTTTGGCACCGAACATACCACCAAATTGCTGCCATCACCCAAAGACCAAAGCCCCGACCTGCGCGTGCAATCGCAAGATGCTGATTTTATTCAAATAGACGATTATGGCACCCAACGAGCTGAGGTAGAGGATATTGTTCACGAGGCCGCCGAAGATGAATCGCTGTCGCTAGAACAACAAGAGAAAAAGATGATAGCGCGGGCGCTGCAACAAAATAAAGGTAAACGCAAATACGCCGCCGAAGCCCTGGGTATATCAGAACGAACCCTTTACCGAAAGATAAAACAATATGACATCGAGGAAAATTAATCTCCCCTGTATAATGCATAATTTAAAATGTAACACCAATTGCAGTCGGTTTTTATACTGTATATTATTCATCATGAATTGGGCATTCTTAACAAGCTGCGGCATTTACTCTTTCAGCGGCACTACCCTCTCGGCCGACATCAAGAGCGTCAGTATTACCAATTTTACGATGGGAGCATCGGGCGGGCCATCCAATTTGCCGTTGAAATTCAACGAAAGTTTGAAAGAATATTACCAACGCAATACTACCCTCAAGCTACTACCCTCCAACGGCGATATGCAGCTCGAAGGCAGTATATCGGGCTATGAAGTAACGGCGGTAGCACCCACCTCGCAAGACCAGGCCGCCTTCAACCGCCTGACAATAACAGTGCAGGTACGTTTTACCAACAACAAAGACGAAACCAAAAACTTTGACCAAGGTTTTTCGTTTTTCAAAGACTTCCCCCAGAGTCAGAACCTTAGCCAAAACGAAACGCGGTTGATTGAAGATATTTTTACCCAAATTGTGCAAGATATTTTTAACAAATCGGCGGGAGACTGGTAGATATACCCTTCGCCGATGCTTTTATTTGTTGTTTATTTTTCCTGACATAAAGACACCAATGCACTCATTGTACGTTAAAGAATCGTTTTCTTACTGGGCTACCCACATCGACGATACCACCGCTACCGACGTGGTGCATTTGCAAGAGGCTACGCGCTTGTATCCGTACTGTCAAATATTGCACTTGATTACGGCCAAAGCCGTGGCCACGCACCAGCCCGAGCAGCTGCACGCGGCCGTGCAAAGCGCAGCTGCCTACGCCCTAAGCCGCAACGCCCTGCGTCGGTTGATTCAGAACGAATTTGACTGGGCCGAGCATCTTTTAGACCGCAACGCGGGTTTGGTGTGGCCATCTGATTATCAAAAAATAGTATCAAAGCCTTGGCAACTCCCCGAACTACCGCAAATTAGCGAGGTTTATGGCGAAGAAATAAGCAAATTAACGCCCATTGACCAGCCTCCCATTGACGACACGGCTATTCGGGAAAATACCCTGCAAAGCGAGTTGGAACAAATTACGGAACGCTTCAAAAATGCCCCACTGCCTGATTGGCAAAATGTAGAACGCCAAAGACAAACAGAAATAATAGATTCGTATATTGAAAATGAAGTACGCATGGGGCCGATTCGGGCCAATTTAAAAGACATTCATGCCGAGCCAGAAGACTTGAGCAAAGCCCGCAACGCCACTTCCTCGCAGGGCGTAATAAGCGAAGGAATGGCCAAAATCATGTTGCGCCAAGGCAAGATAGAACGCGCCATTGAAATATACGAGCAACTGATGTTGAAAAAACCAGAAAAAAAAGCGTACTTTGCGGAAAAAATTAAGGAACTTAACAACGAATAAGTAGCAAGTAATCGGTCTTAAACCGAAAGCAAGGTACCAAAAACCAAACACTGAAAATATGTTTACTGTATTCATTATCTTAATTGGAATTATCGCCGTGTTGCTAATTGGCGTTGTGCTTATCCAGAACTCTAAGGGCGGTGGCCTGGCTGGCGAATTTGGCGGTGCTGGTGCTACGCAAATGTTTGGGGTAAAAAAAACCACCGACCTGCTCGAGCAAATCACTTGGGGTTTGGCAGGTGGCCTGGCCGTACTGGCGCTTGCCTCACACATTTTCATTGGCACGCCAGAGGCTTCTTCGGGAATTAATAGCGTGAACGTAGAAAAAGCCCAAACCAAGTCTTTGCCCGTTACACCTGTTGCGCCTACGCCTGCACAACCACAACCTGCCAAAAAATAGCAGTTGGGAGAGCGGGTCTAAGTTTGTAAAATCAAGTTAGCCAAAGAGTTCGCTCGACAGATAACGGTCGCCACGGTCGCAAACAATAAAAACGACGGTGCCTTTGTCGAGCGTTTTGGCCAACTCAATGGCCGTCCAGGCTGCGCCGCCGCTGCTCATACCCGCAAAAATACCTTCAACCCGCGCCAACTGCCGCGCCATTTGCGTAGCGTCTGCTTCCGACACCTCCACGATGCTGTCCACGCGGCTGGGCTCAAAAATTGCGGGCAGATACTCCGTCGGCCACTTCCGTATCCCTGGAATACTGGACCCATCGGTGGGCTGGCAGCCCACAATTTGTAGGTCAGGATTTTGTTCTTTCAAATAGCGCGAAGTCCCCATTATGGTGCCCGTTGTGCCCATTGACGACACAAAATGCGTAACCTGCCCGTTGGTGTCGCGCCATATTTCTGGGCCTGTGGTGCGGTAGTGGGCCAAATAATTGTCGGGGTTGGCAAATTGGTTGAGCATGAAATAGCCTCCTTCGGCCACTTTAGCATCGGCATAGTCGCGGGCACGCTCAATGGTGTCGGTTAAGGTTACGGTTGCCCCGAAAGCCTCCATGGTAAGTATCCGCTCGCGGGTGGCATTTTTGGGCATAGAAAGCTCTATTTCAATGTCATACAGCCGTGCAATCATGGCCAGGGCAATGCCCGTGTTGCCACTGGTGGCCTCGATGAGCTTGGTGCCTGGCCTGATTTGCCCACGCTCCACCGCGCCGCGTATCATGCTATAAGCCGCACGGTCTTTGACGCTTCCGCCTGGATTGTGGCCTTCGAGTTTGCCCAATATTTTAACGTTTGGGTTCGGATTTAACTTATTGAGTTCAATCAACGGGGTATTTCCCACAAAATCTAAGAGGGTGGCCATAAGCGTTTTATTGCTAATCGTTTTTGTTTTTACGTTCTAAAATCTATTTCCGTTCCGTGGCTCGGCGAAAAATTTACGACTTGTTTTTTTTAGCCCCCCAAAACCAACCTATATTTGACCCGCTTTGTGTGTTTGAACATGGTAGATTGACCCAATGAGTGTTCTAAAAAAATTGGCTGGCGAAACAGCCCTTTACGGCGTTAGTACCATTCTGGGGCGCACCCTCAACTGGGCTTTGGTACCGTTGCACACCTATATTTTTGTGCATCCCGAGCAGTTGGCTTCCAATATTGAGCTGTACAGTTGGGTGGCCTTGCTCAACGTATTTTATACTTATGGCATGGAAACGGCCTTCTTTCGGTTTGCTAGCCGCCAATCGGGCGACAAAATGACATATTTCAACCAAGCCACTACCGCGCTTATTGTGAGCAGTCTGTGTTTTTCGAGTATGCTCATTTTGTTTTCTTCCCAAATTGTGGGCTGGTTAGACTACAAAGGCGAAGAAATGAACGTGGTTTGGCTGGCCTTGGTCATTGCCATTGATGCCATCGTATCGATTCCGTTTGCGCGTTTGCGCATTGAGAAAAAAGCCAAAAAGTTTGTTACTGTCAAAATTATCAACATTGCGGCCAACGTGGGTTTGAATCTTTTTTTCTTAGTACTGTGCCGCGATATTCACCAAAGCAACTACTTAACTTTTCTTAAACCACTGATTGACAGTTTTTATAACCCTGAGTTGGGGCCAGGCTACATTTTTTTGGCTAATTTTTTGGCCAACGCCCTTTTCTTGGTTTTGCTGCGCGATGGTTTTCGCGGCTACCGTTTCGGCTGGGATTTTGTCATTTTCAAAGAATTGTGGAAATACGGCTATCCTATCTTTATCATGGGGCTGGCGGGGGTGGTCAATCTAATGACCGACCGCTGGTTTTTGCGTCATTTGCTGCCCGAGGGTTTTTATGCGGGGCTGAGTTCCAAGCAAGTATTGAGCATATACGGCAATTGCTACAAACTTTCGATTTTTATGGCCTTGGCCATTCAAGCCTTCAAGTTTGCCGCCGACCCGTTCTTTTTTTCCAAAGCCGAAGACAAAAATGCGCCCGCGCTGCTGGCGTTGGTCAATAAATGGTTCATCATTGTGTGCGTATTGATTTGGGTGGGTATTTGCTTAAATTTAGAAACCATCGCCTTGTTAATTGGCAAAAACTACCGCAGCGGCACCGATGCAGTGCCGCTACTAATGCTGGCCAACTTGGTGCTGGGGGTTTACTACAACGTGGCTTTTTGGTTCAAACTCAGCGACAAAACTTACTTTGGCACGCTCATTACGGGTATTGGGGCGGTGGTTACGGTGGTTTTAAACTTGGTCTTGATTCCGCAAATTGGCTACATGGGTTGTGCTTGGGCTTTCTTGATTTCAAGCTTGGTCATGCTTACGTTGTGCGTTTGGCTGGGCAATACGCACTACCCCGTGGCTTATCGCTGGGCCGCACCCGTAGGCTATATTTTGGGCGGGGGTTTGCTCATTTACGGGGCTTCTCAGGTCAAAATTAGCAATCAATGGCTGGCTTTCCCGTATCATTTTTTGCTGTATTTGTTGTTTTTGCTAATAATCGTAGTGGTAGAGCGCGACGCGATTCCGCTGGAAATGAAGAAAAAAATGAAAATTGTTGGACTACTGAAATAAAAAAACATGAAAATAAACATTCTTTTTTTGGCGGGCATCACGTTGATTCTTGGACTCTGGAGCTGCGACCCCAACGTACTCTACAAAAACCACCAAGACATTGACGATGGCCAATGGTTTGTCAAAAATGAACCCACTTTCGGGTTCGACATTACAGATTCTACCCAAACTTACAACGTGTATTATTTGGTCAGAAATGCCGCCGGCTACCCCTATTACAACCTCTACGTGAAGCGTTCTTTATTAAACCCCCAAAACAAAATTGTGAACGAAGCGTTGAACGAGTTGGTGTTGATGGACGAAAAAACGGGCAAACCACTGGGCGACGGCCTGGGCGACTTGTTTGACCACAAAATCATTGCCCTAAAAAACTACCGCTTTCCGCGCAAAGGCAAATACACCTTTAAAGTGCGCCAATACATGCGCCAAGACCCACTTTTGGGTATTTTGAGCGTGGGCGTGAGCATCGAAAAAGTACTTCCCAAATGAATGTTTGAAAATGGAAACCTACCTACCTTTTTTTCCTTTAAATTTGGTCGTTTATCCCAACGAAAGCCTAAATCTGCACATTTTTGAGCCACGCTATCGGCAGCTTATCAACGAATGTTTGGAGACGGGGGCTACTTTCGGGATTCCGTCGTTTATCAACAATAAATTGCCGGGCTATGGCACCGAGATTAAGGTTTTGGGCCTTTACAAACGCTTTGAAGACGGCCAAATGGATGTCAAAACGCAGGGCGTTCGGGTGTTTAGCATCTTAACTTTAGACAACCCCGTGGCCCATAAGCTCTATGCGGGCGGCAAAGTAACTTTTACCCAAGATGAAGCGCAAGTCGAGGGCGTTATTCCAGAATTGTTATTGCAATTAGACCGTCTTTATACGCTGTTGCAGTCGTCGGTAGACTTTGACGCGCAACGCTGCCCGTTTTCGTACCAAGTAGCACACAAAGTAGGGCTGTCGGTGGTTGAAGAATACCAATTATTGACCATCGAACGCGAAACCAACCGCCAGCGTTTTTTGCTCAAACACCTCAATAAAGTCATTCCGGTGATGACCGAAATGGAGCGCACCAAAGACCGCATCAAGATGAACGGTCACTTCAAAAATTTAGACCCGCTGGATTTTTAGCAGTAACTATTTTATTTCTTCATAATCAACAAAATCGCCGCCATCAAAGCGCGACTTTGGGGGCGTTTTTGGTGTTTCTACCCGCATTTCGCCCTCGTTGCGTTTGGTGGCTTGGTTGGCTTTTTTCTGCTCTTTTACCAACTGCCTGCCCACCAAGAGCCAAAACAAAAAACGCCGAAATGGCGGCACAAAAACCGTTAAGGCAATGAGAATGAGTGCAATATTGAAGATTATTTTCATTTGTATTGATATTTTCTAAGGGCAAAAATTTACTTTTTCTCGCTTTCAATTTTGGCAGGGCTGTCCAGCATTTTTTTGTTCATCCAAATCAAAAACGAAGGTAGCAAAATAAGATTTGACAGCATACCCATTAACAAAGTAATCGAAACCAAAATTCCCAAGGCTACCGTACCCTGAAAAGTGGAAGCCGCAAAAATGGCAAAGCCCGCAAAAAGGACGGCTGCCGTATAAAACATACTGATACCTGTAAATTGAATGGTTTCGGATACAGCCTGCGAAACCGTTTTGCGGCGGTTTTTAAACTCGTCTTTGTATTTGATCAAAAAATAAATGGTGCCATCTGAAGACAAGCCAAAGGCAATGCTAAAAATGAGCGTTGTGGAAGGCTTGAGATGAATACCCATAAAACCCATAATGCCCGCCGTAATGAGCAACGGCACAAGGCTTGGCACCACCGCCACCAATATCATGCGAATGTCGCCAAATAAAACCACCATCAAAATAGAAATGAGCACAATGGCGTAGAGCGTACTTTCTACTAAGTTTTGCAACAAATAGCGGTTTCCCTTGGTAAATACCACGCTATTTCCCGTTATTTTGGCTTCATAGCGGTCTTCTTTCTCGACCCATTTGCCGTTTTCGCGGTCAAAATTAAAAATACTGTCCACACGCGGCTGCAATTGGTCGTAAAGCTCGGCAATGCGTTTGGTGCCTACGTCGGGTATTTGAAAACTCACGCGGGTGTACCGGCGGGTGCTGTCCACAAAGCTCTTAAAACGATTTTCTTTGCCTTTAACCGTCCCCGCATATTCGGCCAGTTTGTTGAGTTCCAGTGCGCCCGGCAACACATAATATTTTGGGTCGCCGCCACGGTAGCCTTGATAAACAAATTTGAGGGCTTCTACCAGCGATATGGGCTTGGTAAACTCAGCATAATTGCCAAACTCTTTTTGCAAAACCTTAATTTTGGTGAGCGTTTGGGGGTTTAGCACGCGCCCAGGCCGCCCCGTGTCAATGCTGACCTCAAACGGCATGACACCCTTAAAATGTTTTTCAAAAAAGTGTAAATCGGTCAAAATAGGGTCATTTTTGGGCAGGTCGTCCACAATGTAGCCAATGGCGGTAATCTTGCTCAACCCCACCAACGAAACCACCACCAAAACCACCACCACGCCATACACCAGCGACCGACGTTGATGCACTACCTTATCTACCACCCGCAAAAATGCGCCAATTCGTTTGCCGTCCAGTCGTGCCAAATGTTTGGGGTTGGGTTGGGGCAAGTAGCTGTACAAAATCGTAATCAACACCAAGCACAGCAAATAGGTGCTCATTACGCCCAAAGCCGCCACCAAACCAAACTCAATGAGCATGATACTGCCCGTAAAATAAAACACGCCGAAGCCAATTGAAGTAGTAACGTTTGCCCAAAAAGTAGTTTCGCCAATTTTTTCGGCGGCAATAGCCAGGGCCTTCATTTTGTCGGCGTGGCGGGCAAACTCTTCGTGGTATTTGTTGGTCAAAAAAATGGAATTTGGCACGCCAATTACCACAATCAAGGAGGGAATCAGGCCCGTTAGGAGCGAAATTTTATAACCAAACAACACAATGAAGCCCACGCTCCACACCACGCCCATCAACATCACCACCAACGAAATAAACATAATCCGACCCGACCGAAAAAACAACAGCAAAATCAAACCCGTAACCGCCACCGCCAAAAGTGTAAACAAAATAACCTCACGGCTTACCTTAGTAGAAAACTCAGTACGAATATAAGGCAACCCAGACAGGTGCACCTCCACGGCGTTGGCTTCGGCAAAGGCCAGGGCTTTGGCTTTTATTTCTTTGGAGAGCGTAATGCGCCCCTTGCTGTTCATCTTGCTTTGGTCAAACGTAATGGCCATCAAATGCACCACTCCGTCTTGGCTGATGATGTAGCCACTGTAAAAAGGGTAGCGGCCTATCTTCGCTCGAATGGTATCTACTTGGGCTTGCAAAGTTGGCTTTTTGCCTACAATAGGCTTAAAGTCAAATTGTTTCAGGCTGTCGTTGCGCATTACTTCAAACAAATTAGCGTTCGAAACAACTTCTTTCACACCGCTCGTGCGCTTCATTTCTTGGTTTAGTTCGTACCAATTATTAAAAAGAGGCAACGAAAACATTTTATCCGTTTTTACGCCAATCACCACTACGTTGCCATCTTCGCCGTAGCGCGCCTTAAACGACTCGTAAAGTTGAAAATCAGGGTCTGTGGTGGGTAAAATTTTAGGCAATTCGTACGAGAGTTCTACTTTAACGGCATAATAACCCATAAAAACGGTTGTTATTACTAAAATAGCAGCCAGTACAAGGCGATTTTTGAGAATAAACGTAGCAATCTTATGCCAAATCATACAATATCGTTTTGAAAAATATAATTAACAAATCGTAAGCAAAGTTACGGTATTCACGCCCATTAAGTTAAGAAAAATCACTAAATTGGGTTTTTATTTCTAACCCAAAATTAGTAAAAGTATGGATATCAACGCCAAAATCATGCGCGATTTGAGAATTTTTTTTCTTAGCGCATGCA
>Ga0335394_10000517_pt1 | contig 41294 bp, 32 predicted proteins | sample MAT03_FD_205741 | JGI IMG/M metagenome (GOLD analysis project Ga0335394, IMG submission 205741) | Freshwater microbial communities from Lake Fryxell liftoff mats and glacier meltwater in Antarctica - MAT-03 (spades assembly) (version 2) ... | reverse complement strand
ACGAGGTGGGTTTTCGCAGCGGGTCTCTTGCGACGGAATGACATTGTACCGGTTTGATTTGCAGCGCGCTGCCTACTGTTCTTCGTCAAGCCCCCTCGTGCGGAGTGTGCGACTTTGGAGCATACATTACGACGCCAAGGACGAGAGGATACTGGCGGCCATTCTGTATACAAAAAGTCGGAATAAAACTTGCACCTGACGACCCTCCCGGCACATCCGCTAAAAATAAAACATACTAGAATTAAGCGGTTTAAATTCTGTACGAAGACGAAGGCGGAACCTAGCGGTACTTCGTGGAGGGAGGAGTGCACCGATATGGACCCCAAAAAGGGGCCACGGCCCGCCGTGTATAACCTCGCCACAAGCAACCACGAATATGTCTTACCGCCGTGTTTCTCGCTCGGTCTATGCACGCATCTTCTCCCCGAAGCCGAGCCCGCCCGTCGACTCCGCTCGCGCTAAGCGCGTGCGAATTGCGATCGTAGAGGATCAACCGGTCTTCGCCCGCTTCCTGGCCGCTCTTTGCACGAAGGAACTGAACGGCGATATCGTTTTGTGCGAAACCCACGGCAGACGGGCAATGGCCCAGATTCGTAGGTTCAAGCCGGATCTCCTTTTGCTCGACCTCTCGCTGCCGGACGTGAATGCGCTGGAAGTCGCTCGTCGCGTCCGCACGCAGGTGCCGAGTGTCCGCATTCTCATTTTGTCCGCGTACCGCGATCCGAGCACGATGCTGCGCGTCCGCGAATCGGGCGCACACGGTTTCGTCGATAAACGACTGCAGAATCGGGCCCTGTTGACCGAGGCAATCCGCCGGGTCGGCAATGGAGAACGCTATTTTGGGGCGGTCGCGAGAGAAACCACACCGGTTCTGCAGCAAAGTCCGCGTGCACTTCGCCGATTCTTGACGGACGGCGACCGAGCGATCGATCCTGACTTGCATCGGCGAAGGGACGACTGACGGCGAAATCGCGCTCGACGCGCGTCTATGACGGGTCTTCGCTACGGCTTCGAACTCGCGACTCTCGACCCACAAGCAAAAGCCTGGCGGAACCACCAAGACGGCCCTGGGCTGAAACTTTCGGGAGCGCAGGTGTGTTAACAGCGTGTGGCACCTCATTGCACACCGTGTCCTGTTTCCTCACGCTATGAAGACTCTCCCAATCCTTTTACTCTGGGCGCTGTTGTTGGCGATCTGCTGGCCACTCGCCCTGCTCGTATTCATTCTTTGGCCGGTCTTTTGGCTGCTCTCGATCCCCTTTCGAATCGTCGGAACCGCGATGCGGGCAATCCTCGCCTTGGTCTCGGCGCTCCTCTTTCTCCCCGCACGATTGCTGGGATACCGCGGCGCGTGACGCCGCGTGCGCGAAACCACGGTTTGCGGCGGTGATTGCCCCGGCGGGCGCGACGATTTGGTCGGAGGAATAGAGCGAAGAGTTCCCCTAGGGCAATTTCCCGAACGCCGGTTTGGCTACCGGCCCGATTGGAGGGGTGAGGTCAATGTGATTTACTGTGGATGGAAAAAGCTACTCCCACCGTCACAACCCTCCACCCTTAAACGAAACATCCTCCTCATGACTTCGATTCTTTCGCTGCTTTCGTCACTCTCCCCCGAACTTCGTCCGTCGTCCGAAGAGGTTGAGGCTTATGCGCAGTTCATCGCAGCGCGAGAAGGTCGTTCGCGCAAACAGCTTTCCAAATATCGCTACGAAGCCGAACTACAGATTTGGGTGTCTCGCTGGTCGGCCCCGCGTGCATCGGTCGAACCCCTGCCCGAAATGCACGCACCGGCGATGCAGGGCGGGTTGGTGGCTTAGGCCGAAATCAAAGCGTCGAGTTTGCGTGAGAGGTGCTTGAGCCACTCGCCGTCGTCGACCATAGCCGGCAGACGATACTGTTCGGCGATAATCCAGCCGGAATAGTGGATTTCGTCGAGCGCGGCCATGACCGCTGGCCAATCGGCGTCGCCATCGAAGAGATCCGCTTCGAAGCCGGCGCTCGGTCCCCGTGTGTCGCGCACCTTGCGGTTGAATTCCTTTACGTGGACCTGGACGATACGCTTGCCCAGCGTACGAATCCACTGCTCGGGAAATCCGGTGTTGACGATATTTCCGGCGTCGAAATGCCACTGCACCCACGGGCTCTTGAAGGAATCGACGTAGCTGACCGCCTCGAGCGGACTCAGGAGAAACTGGTTCCAAACGTTCTCGATCGCGATGATCACGCCCAACGAAGCGGCCAGAGGCACCGCCTTTGCGATCTCCTCCCGCGACCGATCGTAGGCGTCGGCATAAGACACCGTCTTGGTCACCTTCCCAGGTACGAGGAGGACCGACTTGGAGTTGTAGGCTTTGGCATCACGCAGCCCTTGGCGAAGTCCCTCCAACCCGACCGCACGCACCTCCGCACTCGGGTCCGTCAGCGGTTTTGCCCAGTGAGTGGAAACGCATACGCTGGGAATCTCCAGCTTGGTGGCATCGCGTGCGGCCAGCACCTCGGCTTGATCCTGCGCGCTCATCACCTCCACTCCGTCGAATCCCGCGGCGGCGAGCAACTTGAACCGATCGAGCACACTTCGCTTTTCTGCGGTCGGGCCACGGAGGGTCGCCATCATGAAACCCTTCTTCAAGGTGCGCGCGTTTCCCCCGCCCTTCGCGCCGCCGGTGGACGAAGAGGACGGAGACGTTTGCGAAAACGAACGAGCCACCACGGTGGAGGCGACGGCAGCGGCGGCTGCGTTTCCGAGAAACTGTCGGCGGGTGTGCATAAAGGAAAAGAGAGCGACGAACGAAGGGAGGCGGTCGGGAGAAATCGAATACGCGATCGTGGCGGCGACGAAGCGAAACCTAGAGCGGCTGGAAGCCCAGGAACGTTTCGCCTCGAACGGGGCCGACGACGACGACCGCGCCCGCGAGCAAGAGAAGGATTCGCGTGACGCGGAAGGTAAAAGTCATCGAGCGGACCCTGACTGAAGAGGGAAGCCCATAACCGGGTCAATCGCTTACTGACTGCGCAGCCGAGGACCAACGGCCGACGCCTCGCCCGAACGAGAATCGACGACCCGAGGCAATCTCCTAGTTTTTTTCGAGAATCCGCTTTTAGCGCTGGCGGGTACCCCGCCCTTTCACCTTTTTCGACCCACCGCCGCATCCCCGGGCCACTGACGCATCCTTTCCCGTGAAATCGCTCTTTTACCCCGCCTCGGCGGCGAGTCTGGCGGAACCCCTCGCCAACGGCGTCCACATCGTCAATCTCACGTGTCACCTCCCCATCCAAACCGCCTTGGTGATCGGGGCCGGCCCCATCGGCCTGATGTGCCAGCAGGCGCTCCAAGCCATGCGCGGCGTTAACACCGCCGTCTCGGACGTGTCGGCGGGACGGCTCTCCACCGCGACCGCCCTTGGCGCGACCAAAGTGTTCAATGCCAAGACCGACGACGTCGCCAGCGAATCGCTCGCCTGGACCGACGGCGAAGGCGTCGATCTGGTGGTCGATGCAGCCGGCTCCGCGCTGACCAAACGGCTTTCGCTGGCCGCACTCCGCCCGGGCGGAGTCGCCGTTTGGATTGGGCTGCACGAGAACATAATGGAAATCGACTCCTACGAGGTGACATTACCGGAGAAACAGGTCTACGGCACTTACGCCGCAAAAAAGGAGGAGCTGATCGAGGCGCTCGAATTGATGCGTGCGGGAAAAGTGGACGTCACCTCCTGGACCGAGACGATCTCCTTGGAGAAATCGGAGCCCGCCTTCCATCGCATGCTTCGACCGGGCGACTGCGAGATCAAAGCCATCTTCGCGCCTTAATCTTTTCGCTACCCTATGAAAATCGTCATCACCGATCACGGCTTCCCCTCGATCGAACAAGAACAGCGTCTGTTCGCCGCGGCCGGCTGCGAACTGGTCGTCCTTCAATCCAAGGATCCTGCCGTGCTGCGAACCGCTTGCCGCGACGCCGATGCCTTGCTCGTACAATGGGCGCCGATCGATAAGGACACGATCGCTTCGCTGGCGCACTGTAAGGCGATCGTGCGTTACGGGATCGGGTTCGACAGTGTCGATCTCGCCGCCGCGGGTGCGCGAGGAATACCGGTCTGCAATATCCCCGACTATTGCATCGACGAGGTCGCGGATCATGCGCTGGCGCTCGCGCTGGGACTCGCGCGACAGGTTCCCCAGACCGACGCTACCGTCCGCGGTGGCACCTGGAAGATCTTCCCTCCTTCGCCCTTTCCCGCGTTTCGGACGACCACCTTCGCGACGGTCGGTTTCGGACGCATCGCTCGCGCCGTGTTGGAACGCGCGCGGGTTTTTGGCTTCAAACTCGCCGCCTATGACCCCTTTGTTCAGCCCGCAGCGTTCGCCGCCGCCGGAGTGCGCCAAGTGGACGTCTCGGAGCTTTGGAGCGAAGCGGGGATCGTCTCGCTGCATCTTCCGCTGAACGCGCAGACCAAACACATTCTCGGTCGCTCGGCGCTTGCGCAGATGCGCTCCGATGCGATCGTCGTAAATACCGCACGGGGCGGGTTGATCGACACGGTCGCCCTCGCAGAGGCGCTCCACGAGCGCAAAATCGCCGGCGCCGGCCTCGACGTTTTCGAAGTGGAGCCACTGCCGAACGATCATCCCCTGCGCCTCGCACCCAACCTCGTTCTCACGTCCCACACCGCCTGGTACAGCGGCGGCAGCGTTCCGGAATTGCAACGCAAGTGTGCCGAAGCCGTGGTGCGCGCGATTCGCGGCGAGCCGCTCGTCAACGTCGTCAACTCCGCCTTTCTTTCCCCCACCCCATGACGCTCGTCGATCTGTCCCACCCCCTCGTCCACGGACAACCTAATTTTCCGTCTGACCCCAAACTCAGCATCGTTTCCCACGGAGACACCCGCACCCTGCGCTACAATATGACGCAGGTGAGCATGGCCACCCATCAGGGCACCCATCTCGACGCGATGTATCACTTCGTCGACGACGGCAAAACGATCGATCAAATGCCGTTGGACTGGTTTTACGGCGACGCGATCCTCCTCCGCATTCCCAAGGCCGCTCGAGAAGAGATCGTCCCCGAGGACTTCCAGAAGATCGAAGCCCTCCTGCAACCTGGGACCAAATTGATCTACGAGACCGGTTGGCACCGGCAGTTCGGGAAGGACAATTACTTCAGCGACTTCCCCAGCCTGACGCAGGCGGCGGCGCGTTACCTGGTTTCCCGGAAAATCCGTCTCCTCGGGATGGATACGCCCACTCCCGGCCGCGACTGGTACGAGGTCCATCACATCCTTCTCGGGAAGGACGCCGAGATCGTCGTGGTCGAAGGCTTGACCAATCTCGACCGACTGCCGGACCGTTTTATCTTCAGCGGTTTCCCGCTCAATTTCCAAGGCCGCGACGGCTCCCCGATCCGCGCGGTGGCAATTCTTCCATGAAAGGCCTCGCCGATAAAGTCGCGCTCGTCACGGGCGGCCTGGGCGACCTGGGTTACGCCTCGGTTCTCCGTCTGGTGGAAGAGGGCTGTCGGGTCGCGACGTTCGACCTGAAAAACGATAAGGACAACCTGCTCGGTCCGCAGGGTGTTTTCCACCAATCCGTCGACGTCACAAACGGAGATGCGATCGCCCTCGCCTGTGCCGAGGTCAAGGCCCGGTTCGGTCCCATTCGTATTCTCGTCAACTGCGCCGCGCGTTTCGTCTTCAAGAGCGTCGATGCGACGGCGAAGGACTGGCAGGACATTCTTTCGGTCAACGTGGTCGGAACCTCGCTCGTCACCCAACACGCGGTCGCGCAGATGAAGGACGCCGGCGGCGGCAGCATCGTCAACTTTTCGTCCGTCAGCGGCTTTGTCGGCCAAGCCAATTTCGCCACCTACAATGCGACGAAGTTCGCCCTGCGCGGATTGACGAAATGCTGGGCGCAGGATCTCGCGCCGCACAAGATTCGGGTCAACACGGTGTGTCCCGGATATATCTATACCTGGGCGTTCGTCGACTCCTGCAAGAAACTGAATCTCGACCTCGGCGAGGAGGACCGCCGCGCCTCCGCCCTTCACCTGCTCGGTCGTCAGGGCCGTCCGGAGGAAGTGGCCTCGGCGGTGGCTTTTCTTGCGAGCGAAGAGTCCTCGTTTATGACCGGCAGCGATCTCGTCGTGGACGGCGGTTACCTGGCGCGCTGATCGACGCGCGCTATCCAAACCCCAGATCGACGCCGAAATCCCCAATCCAGAACCGACGAGATCGACGGGGTGAGATGGCTCCCAGGACCCAGGATAGATTTGCGACACGAATGGCCTCCCTCGTTCCTCTTTTCCGCTACCGCCGCCCGTCAGAGCAAGTGATCGGCATTCCCATGCAAAGGAGGCACGTGGAAGCCGGTTGACTCGGTCTAATCGCTTGTGGCGTCATTTGATTTTTCCCGGTTTCCTCTTTTTGTATTCGTTATCTCTCATGCGCTTCAGCTGCCTGCTCGCCCTCGGCCTCGTCTCCCTTTCCAGCTGCCTGTATGGTCAAAGTGGTGACAAAGCCGGCGAGGTTCAAAACCAGCCATCGGCGCACCTGGTTATCCCGCCGGCCCCCGCGCTCTCGGTGGAGCAAGCGCTAAAGTCCTTCACGCTCGCCCCCGGCTTCAAGATCGAAGCGGTCGCGAGCGAACCGCTGGTCCGTGAGCCCGTCGTTTCTCTGATTGCGGAAGATGGAAGCATCTGGGTGGTGGAAATGCGCTCGTTCATGCCGAACGTGGATGGCACGGGCGAAAATGAACCGACCGGCACGATCGCGAAGCTCGAAGACAGCGACCGCGACGGCAAAATGGACAAGCGTATGGAATTCGCCGGCGGTTTCGTTCTCCCCCGCGCCCTCTTGCTCGTCGGAGATGGCGTGCTCGTCGGCGAGCCCCCGCACCTCTGGTTTCTGCGCGACACGAACGGCGACGGAAAGGCCGACGAAAAAACCGAGGTCGCCAACGACTACGGCGACACCTCCAATCCCGAACACACCGCCAACAGCCTGACCTGGGGATTGGATAATTGGATCTACAGCGCCAACTTCACCTCCCGTTTTCGCTACAAGCAAGGTAAATGGACCCGCGAGAAAACGCCGTTCCGCGGCCAATGGGGTCTCACCCAGGACGACATCGGTCGGCTCTATTTCAACAACAACAGCGTCCCGATTCAGGCCGACGCATTCCCCGGCGAGTACCTCGCGCGCAATCCGCAGATGCCGGCATCGCAGGGCTTGAATCGCCGCCTCGCGGATCCGGATTTCCTCAAGCTGTTCCCCGGACGCGTCACGACGGGCATCAACCGCGGTTACAAAACGCTGGGCGAAGACGGCATGCTCCGCAGCGTCACCGCCGCTTGCGGTCCCGTCATCTATCGCGGCGCGCTCTTCCCCGCGGAGTTCAACGGCAACGCGTTCGTCTGCGAACCGTCCGCCAATCTGATCAAGCGTATCGTGATTGACGATACCGACTCCGTTCTCGCGGCCCGCAACGCCTACGAAGGCTCGGAGTTTCTCACCTCGACCGACGAACGTTTCCGGCCGGTCAACCTGACGAACGGCCCCGACGGCGCACTCTACGTGACGGACCTTTACCGCGGTGTGCTGCAGCACCGGATCTACGTCACGTCGTATCTACGCAAACAAATCGAGTCACGTAATCTCGAGACGCCCATCGGACTCGGACGCATTTATCGCATCGTTCCCACGGACAGTAAGCCCGCGGGCAGGACGCGTTACCCCTCGCAGTTCACCACCGCCGAACTCGTCGCCGCGCTGGACAACCCGAACGGCTGGTGGCGCGACACCGTGCAACGTCTCCTTGTCCAGCGCCACGACGTGGGTGCGATCCCGGCTCTGAAGGCAGCCGCCGTGAATGCAGCACTGCCAGCGCTGGCACGCCTGCACGCGCTCTGGACCTTGCACGGCTTGGACGGCGTCGATGCCCCCACCCTCGCCACCGCTTTTGGCGACTCCGACGTGCGCGTCGTTGCAACGGCGGCCCGTCTATCGGAACCGTCGCTGGCGAAAGGCGATGACGCGTCGTTGGAGAAAGTCATCGCGTTCACGCTGCGTTCGGAATCGTCGCTTCGCCTGCAGGCCGCCTTCTCCCTGGGTGCCTCGAAATCCCCTGCCGCCGAAGCCGCACTCTTCAAACTCGCTCGTGCGCGCGGCGACCAGCCGTACCTCAATGAAGCCGTCGTCAGCAGCGTCCCGGGCCGCGAAATCCAGCTGATCGAGTCGCTCGCCGCTCATCCTTCGACCGTCGGAGAACGGGTGGATGCGAGTGCGATCGTCGCGACGGCCTCGGCGACGATCGTCAACGGAGAATCCGCGGATGGTCAGACCAAGTTGTTCACCTGGCTCGATCCGCGCACGACGACACCACCGTGGATGCGCCCAGCCATCCTCGCGGGCATCGAGCAATCGATTCCGAAGTCCTCCGGCAACGCTTCGCGCGGGGTCGCGCTGGCTGCGACGCCAAACGGATTGCTCGCGTTCTCCAGGGATTCGAAAACGTCCGCATCCGATGCCGCCCGCGCGAAGAAAGTGCTGGCCGCATTGCAATGGCCCGGAAAACCGGAACCCGTCGTCAAGGTGCCGGCAGCGATCGCGCTCACAGCCGCAGAAAAAGTGCTCTTCGAAAAAGGCCGTAAGAATTTCGCCATCTGCGCCGGTTGTCACCAACCCGACGGCAAAGGACTCAACGGACTGGCGCCGCCCCTCGTTAACTCCCAGTTTGTCCTTGGAAAGAGCGAAATCCTCGCCCGCATCGTTCTGCAGGGGAAAGAAAACGCCCCGGTGCTCATGCCGCCCCTCGGCGCACTCGACGACGCCACGATCGCCTCCATCCTCACCTACGTCCGCCACTCCTGGGGCCACGCCGCCTCCGCCGTGACGCCCGAATCCATCGCCGCGGTCCGCGCAGCGACCAAAGGCCGCGACGAACCCTGGGGCGTCGCCGAACTGGAATCGCTCGCGCGCTAGGCCGAAAGAGTTGGAGAGCGGCCGAAAATCGATCGAGGGTCGAACCGGTTGCCTTGGAAAAAGTCCGAACTGGCATGGCGGGACGCAGCAAAAACGCGCATTGGAAATTGAAGGACATCCAGCCGCGGCACTGGAAAGGTGTCGCCCACGAGGCCGGCCCGACCGATGCGGACGAGCTAATCCACGAGGTGCTTGCGCTAATCCCGCTCGTTCTGACGAAGGTGGGTGCAGCCCTGCCAAAGAATCTCCCGGGCGCATCGGCGGGAAGATTTTTACCGGATTCGAGCAGCAGGCAAAGGTATTGGCCGTATGCGCGCCGGTCTAGGATTTGACCGTTATGCAATCACATCATGACCTTTTAAGCCAAAGTGCGGGGCGGCGGCGAGGAGGTGGCGGTCGTGGCTGTAGATTTCCTTGAGTCCCGCATCGGCGGCACAGGCGAGGTGGAGGGCGTCGGCGGAACGGAGGAAGACGGCCGGCGGGATTTTTTGCAGTCGCGCGCAAGCCGACGCCACGAGCAGCGAGTCGATAGGCAACCAACGAATTGCCCCATCTCTCTCTTCTTTTTCTAGCCGCTTCGCCGTCGCGCGCAGGTAGCTTTCGTTAATTTTTAGTTCACGCTGCCGGCGCTTAAGTGCCGCGACCACTTCGAGCCGTCCAAGGAGACAGCAGACCACCTGCTCGGACCGATCGGATAACCAGGCCTCCACCTCCTGGGAGCCGTGCTCGTGAAGGTAGAGCTTCACGAGATAGGAACTGTCCAGATAGATCATCGTCCGTTGCGATCGGCGGAGATCAGGTCCGTGGAATCGAGAGTGCTGAAGGGCATTTTGCTCCAGTCGCGCTTTGCAAACTTGCGACCGGGAGCAGTGGCGCCGATCGGCCGGAGTTCCGCGACTTGCTCGCCGTGATCGGTGACGATGATCGGGCTTTTCTTCGCGGCACGCACCCAGCGACCGGTTTCGGCGTGGAGTTGCTTGATCGAAATGATTTTCACAAGTCCAAGGTGTAACCGGTGTCACTTTAGATCAAGGGTGAAGGGTGGTATCGAAAGAGTATCGACGACGTTGGGTCTCGTCTCTTGACAACGCATTGGGCGTGGCCGTCAGCTTCGCCCGTTGAACCCAACGATCGCGACGGAGCGGAGGAAGCGGCTCTCTGGCGAAGGCCGCGTGGGTTGCCGCTTTGAAGGTTTCCAGGTCGGATCGGGCACGTGAACATCCCGCTTCCGGCACACGAGAAGTGAGACGCGCTCTCGTAAGTTACCGCAGCAGGGTCATAAGTTTGGCCCGCGATTTTACACCGAGTTTGCGGAACACCGCGTTCAACTGGGTCTTGATCGTCAGCACGCTCTTCCTCAGTCGGCGCGCGGTTTCCGCGTTGCTGTGCCCTTCGCACACGAGCAGGGCGATCTCCCGCTCCCGGGGCGTGAGGTCGCGGAGCTGATTCAGCTTCTCGGGCGAAATCGCCGGGGCTTGGGCGGAGTGCACGGGCCGGGAATCGATGACGATGAGGAAACGGGGTTTGGCGAGGGCGCTGCCGGGATTGTTGAGCACGGTCAGGTGCGCCCGCAGGCCGCCGAACTGCGGTTGCTCCACGAGCGCGATGTCCTCGGGGAGGGAAAGCGGTTGTTTTGCGTCCCGCGCCAGGATGACCGTTCTCAGGCCCTGGCAGGCGGTCAAGATCGCCGGCGGCACCTCGAACGCGTCGCGTGGATTGAAGACCCGCGCGGCATCCGGGCCCAGGTTCCAGACGGCGCACAGGCGCTGGGCTTCGGGGTTCGCGAACTCCGTCCTCAGGCCCCAGTCGAGAGACACCAGGCCCACCGGAACATTGCGGTTGAAGTCCTCGAGACCGCGTCGGGCGAGGCGCTCGGTGTGCAGCCGCCGCACCCGCTCGATCGCGGTGCCGACGAAGGGGTGCAGGTAGCGCAGGAGACGGATCTCCGCTTCGTCGAACTCGGGTTGGGCGGGGGATCGGTAGAGGCTGAACATCGCGGTGACCTCCCGGCGCGACCAGTAAAGCGCCGACACGCCCTTGTCCCAGCCTTCGGGCTCGGCGAAGCGGCGGTAGAACTCGCTGCGCAGAAAATCGGCCTTCGGCGGCAGCACGTCGCGGAAGCGGTAGAACTTCACGCCGCGGTGCGACTCGATGTAAGGGGAAAATGGATTCAATTTACCGCGCGCGGTGTACCAGTCGCCCGGCCGGTCGATCGGCGGGTCGGTCTGGACGACCCGGGCCTCGCCCATGCCGAGGTGGCCGAGGAAAAGCGTCACGCGATGGGGCGAGAAGGCCGCGCGCATCAGCCCCCGGACTGCGCGCCAGAGGGGCTCGACCTCCAAGGCCGCGTGTAGAGCCAGCAGCGGCCGGTGCAGACGGGCCGCAAGTTCCGCAGGAGGGATGTCGAGAGTCGGGGCGTTCCGGGCCATGGCGAGGACCGAGGCGACCTTGCCCGCCCGGCGGGAAATTACAACCTTCGTGGTATGGACCGGGCATGGGTTGCGCTGTTATCTTGTCCTGTCCGCAACGCGAACCGTCCGAACTGTCATCCTCCCCAGGTCCACGCCATGTCCTCCCTCCTTTCTTCCCGGTCGCGTCCGCTCGCCGCGGTCCGCCTTTTCCTTCTCCTTCCGCTGGTCCTTGTCCTGGCGTTCCCCCTCGCCGCGCAGACCCCCGCCGAGGGGTCGCTGGCCGGGCGCGTGCTCGACGCCAACACCCGGTCACCCCTTCAAGGGGTCGAGGTGAGCATTGCCGGCAGCGAACTGCTGGCACGCACCGATCGCGACGGCGAGTTTCGCCTCCGCCGGGTTCCCGCCGGCGCCATCTCGGTGAGCGCCCGGTATCTGGGATACGACCCGAAGACCCAGTCCGCGACGGTCACGTCGGGAGAGGCCACCACGCTTGACTTCACCCTGGGCGACGAGGCACTGCAGCTGGAGGCCTTCAAGGTCGAGGGCATGGTCGAGGGCCAGGCGCGCGCGCTCAATGCTCAGCGGGCCTCCCAGACGATTTCGAACATCATCTCCTCCGACTCGTTCGGCCAGTTTCCCGACAAGTCGATCGCCGATGCGACCCGCCGCCTGCCGGGCATCACCATCGAGCGGGGGCAGGGCCAGGGTGAAGGGCGCTATGTCACCATCCGCGGAATGAACGCCGATTTCAACGCCGTGGCGCTCAACGGGGTTCGGGTGACGGTCTCCAATTTCGACGGGGCATCGCGGTCCGTTCCCCTCGACGTGGTCTCGGCGAAGAGCGCCGAGACCATCGAGGTGTCCAAGGCGATCCGGCCAGACCAGGACGCCGACTCGATCGGCGGCATGATTTCGATCCGGACCCGCAGCCCGTTCGACCGAGAGGGCCGCAGTGTCACGGCCGAGGCCGCCCTGGTTTACACCTCGCTGGCGGGCGACTACGGATCGGGCTTCTACCTGGACGACACCGGCTACGAGTTTAGCACTTCCTACAGCGATGTACTTGACTCCAAGCGCACCTGGGCGCTGGCCCTGACCGCGAACGCACGGCAGAACCCGTATGTCTCGCAGAGCGTGGACACGCGCGGTTTCGGCACGGTCACCGGCGGCACCGCGGCCAACGGCGGGCTCGCTTTCAATGGCGCCCTGTTGCCCACCGGACTTCTCCTCCAGGAATTCTTCGATGAAATCGAGCAGTCCGGCCTGACCGCGACCCTGGAGTATCGGCCGGAGACGGCGACCCGGATCCGCTTCAACGGCAGTTTCACCCTCCGTGACTCGCGGCGCGGGCGTCAGCTTCAAGACGTGCGTTACGACACCGGCTTCGGGTTCTGGGACCGCACCAAGCCGATCGCCACCAGCGGCAACACCATCACCCGGTTCACCTCGGAGAACCGGATCTTCCGCCAAGTCCGCGACTTCTATGAATCTCAGGAACTCATGAGTATCGCGCTCGATGGGGAAACGGTCCGGGGCGACAACACCTACACGTGGCTCGCCGGCTTCAACCGCGGGAATTTCGATGGCGACCGTTCCAAGGACCTTTGGCTGACTTTCCGCACCGGTTTCAGCAACAACGAATACAATCTGACAGGCAATGGCGACAGCTACTTCCCGGGCTTCGCGACGGAGCGCAATCGCAACGGTCCGGCGCAGTATCGCCTCGACACCGTCGACCTGGGCACCCGCTTCATTACCGACGACGAAATCGTGCTCAAGGGCGATTGGAAGCGGGAGGCCGCCCTGCTCGGCGGCCAGGGCTTCTGGAAGGCCGGCGTGCAAGCGCGCTGGCGTACCCGAGATTTAGATACCGTCGACCGCTTCTACGACAGCTTCACCAACGTCAAGAGCCTGCGCTCCGGTTCCACGGCGATCGCGTGGTTCCTCGACGAGAACAAGGCGGGACAGGGCGTCGCCGCCGTCAACTACGGCCCGGCCAGTTCCGTCGATGGACGGTACAACTTCGGTTTCTTCATCGATCCGACGATCTCCCGCAACGTCGTCGATTCGTTGCTCGCAAGCGGCGACCTGGCGTTCAACGCGGACGGTGTACTCGATTCCAGGAACCGCTCCCTCGCCGGCAGCTACAAGGCGGACGAGGACGTGTATTCGGCCTATGCGATGGCGCAGACCAGGATCGGCAAATGGACGATTCTCGGCGGGGCGCGGGCCGAGCTCACCCAGGTCTCCTTCTCCACGCACCAGGGCATATCCCTGAACTCGATCTATGTGAACGCGCTGCCCGTGAGCCGGAGCAACGACTACGTGGATGTGCTGCCGGGCGTTCATGTCCGCTACGATGCCTCGAAGGCCCTCGTGCTCCGGGGCGCCGCCACGGGCACGCTGGCGCGGGCCTCATACCGCCAGCTCAATCCGTCCTCGGTGATCAACAACACCGACCTGACTTTGACCCAAGGCGACACCGGTCTCGATCCGACCACGTCGGTCAACCTCGACTTGATGGCGGAGTACTACCTCGGTGAGCTGGGGGTACTCAGCGGCGGTGTTTTTTACAAGGACATGTCGGACAATGTTTATCGTCTCCGCCGGACCGCGCTGGGCTCCACCCTGCCCGGGGCGAACCAGCCGACGGCGAATTACCAGGTGAGTGAGTTTCGCAATGCCAAGGGTGCCGAGCTCCATGGTTTTGAGGTTGGTTTCGAACGCACGCTGCGTTTCCTGCCGTCGCCGTTCGACGGGCTCGGGGTATTCGCCAATTATACCTGGACGGACTCGGACGTCGATACCGGGCTGCCCGATCGGCAAGGTCGCGAGACCCCGCTGTTCGGACAGGTGGGAAGCTCCTACAACGCGGGGCTGACGTACCAGAAATACGGAGCGCAGGTCCGGGTGGCCTACAACTGGCGCGACACCTATCTCGACTTCGACGGAATCAACGCCAATCCCGACCTCGATCGCTACCTAGGCGAACTCGGGGCGCTCGACCTCAGCGCGAGCTACGCGCTGCCGAAGGGGTTCACCGTCTTCGCGGAATTCCGCAATGTGACGAACGAGCCCGACCGCGCCTACTTCGGAAACGAGGCGCTGCGTCCGTCGTACAACGAGTACCGCGACTGGAGCGCGACCTTCGGAGTGCGCTGGAAGCTCTAGGCGAACCGACCGGGCGGCGGGTGGCGAAGTCGCAACCTCCGCCCCCGGTCGGGTCCAAGCCCCTTTTCGGTCGATCATGGAACCCGCAGGCGCTAAACCGGTGCCACGCCGCTCTCACGACCTGCCGACGACAATTCCCGTCCATGAGTTCAGTTCCAGAGGTCATCGCTCATCTCCCGAAACGCGCTCCCGAGCTTCTCGGACGGTTGCAAACCTGGGCCGAGATCAACTCTGGATCAGGTCACCTCGCCGGGTTGGAACGTATGGCCGCCGCCCTGGCCGACGCGTTTGGGTGCCTGCCCGGGGCGGTTGTCGAGCGCGTGGCGCTCGGCGGCACGACCGCCCAGGCGCTGCGCGTGCGGATGCGACCGCAGGCCGCGCGGCAAATTCTGCTCAACGGCCATTACGACACCGTCTACGAGGCGAACGACCCGTTCCAGCGGTGCTCCTCTTTGGACGGCCAGACCTTGCGTGGACCCGGCGTGGCGGACATGAAAGGCGGACTGGTGGTGATGCTGGCTGCGCTGGAGAGCCTTGAGGCCACCCCTGAGGCAGCCTCGCTCGGATGGGAAGTGCTGCTCACGCCCGACGAGGAAACCGGCTCGCAGGGCAGTGCACCGCTTTTCATCGAATCGGCGCGGCGGCACCGGCTGGCGCTCGTCTTCGAGCCGGCGCGGACCAATGGCGATCTGGTGCATTCACGCAAGGGCACGGGTGAATACATCGCCACCTGCCGCGGCCGCGCGGCCCACGCCGCCCAGGTGCCGAATCCGGGCCGGAACGCTATCCTCGCGCTGGCCGAGTTTCTCCTCGCGGCCGCGCGCATTCCCGAGGCTTTGCCGGGCGTGCTGGTCACGGTCGGCAACATCCGAGGCGGCGGCGCGGCGACGAACGTGGTGCCCGATTTCGCGCAGGCGGAACTCGATGTCCGGGTCACCCGCACGACCGACCAGGCAGCACTGGTCGGGAGGCTGCAGGCCCTGGCCGATACGATCAACGCCCGCGACGGTTTCCGTCTGACGCTGGAGGGCGGGTTCAATCGCCCGCCGAAGGAATGCGGTCCGGTGGAAGAAGCCGCCTTTGCCGCCTGGAGGGCGGCGGCGGCGGACCTTGGCCTGGCGCCGTTCTCGTGGGTCCACTCCGGCGGCGGCTCCGACGGGAATCTGCTCTCGGCGGCGGGCCTGCCCAACCTTGACGGGGTGGGACCGATCGGCGACCACCTGCACAGCGATCGCGAGTGCCTGCACGTCCCCAGTCTCGTGGAACGCGCACAGATCGCGGCCCTTTTCCTTTCGCGTTACGCCCGGGGCGAGATCGACCTTCCTCCCGTCGCCGTAACCTTGCGGGTGCCTTTGAGGATACGGTAAGCGATCGAGCGATTGACCCGATAAGATCGCCCAAGTCGACGGCGGTGAGGCCATTTTTCTCCACCACGAATTTCAAGGCTTCACACCGGATCGCGGCGTTTTCTCACCTCGGGCAAACTTGCTTTTCTCGCCGAGATTCGATCCCCGGTCAGACGGTGCTGGGCGACGACCACCGATACTCGGGCGTCGCTCCCGAGGTGTTTAGGGATTTTAGATTTGCATTGTCATTGTCAATCATCCACGCGTGAAACATGTATACAAGGTTATGCATATTGCCGAATGGGGTTGGGGCGTATTCCGATGAAAGGTCCGGCGGCAGGTGCGTTTCTCGGACAATTCACTTCTGCATCAGGATAAAGACCGGAACAAGGTAGGTTCGGATCATGCGATTCTAGCACTCAACCAGCCGATCTCGGCGCAGCGTGCCACCGCCCCGATTATTTTCGCGAGCAAATCGGCCCGTCGACGATACACGCAGCTTAATTCCACATGTCTGAAGATAATTCCACTTCTGTGCAGTTGGAGCCACGCCTGCAGAATCGCAATGCGCTCCTCTACGCGGCGGTGGTCTCGCTGACCTATCTGGGTGCACCGGCGCTTTACGTGGGATTCGTGCAGGCCAGCCTGTGCAAACACCTGAACACGTCCAACACCATGGCGAATCTCCCGGCCACGGTGTTTCTCGCGATGGTTTGGGTTTCGGTTGTGGTGGCCTGGCTGTTTCCGCAGGCGCGCTTGCTGAAGACGGCTTTGTCTTTCGCTTACGGTTCGATGGCGGGAGCCAGCGCTCTGGTGGCCGTGGTGTTGATTTCTGGCCTGCCCGACGGGTTCGTAATCGCGTCGCTGATCGTGCACGCGGGAGTCGTGGGGGCGGCGAGCAGTGTGGTCGGCGTGATGAACTGGGAGGTGCTGGGCCGGGGAGTTTCCGGACGCTTTCGAGGCAAGGCCTTGTCGTTCGCTTTTGGCTGGGGTCCGGGCTTCGCCGTCATCGGTTCGCTGGGAACGCAGCTGCTCTTGAATGGGGAGCTTTTCAAATGGGTTCCTCCGGACTGGCTGGTGGTGGCCTACCCTTTCAATTACGCGATTCTCTTTATCGGCAGCACGGGGTGTATGGTACTTGCGGCGTTTCTGGTGCGTCGTTACCAAATTCCGCTGCCTCCGGTCGACGTCGAGCGGGAAAGTTTTAGCACCGCGTTGGTCGGCGGTTTCAAATCGTTTCTGAGCAATCGAATCCTGCTGATCGCGAGTCTCGCCTACCTCTTGGTTTACTGCGCCAACATGGTGCAGATTAACATGACTATTTTCACCCAGGAAGCTGTGGGAAGGATGCCCCAGGAGCTGGCGGGATATCAGCTGTTTCTCCGGTTTTCGTTCAAGATGGTCTGCGGATTTTTTCTCGGCTGGCTGCTGATTCGCACCAACCCCAAGGTGCCTCTCTTGGTGACTGCCGGATTGCAGATTGCCGGCGTGCTCTGGGTCCTGATGGTGCCGGGATATTGGTTCATGCTGGCTTTCGGCATCAATGGCGCGGGCGAACTGTTCGGTGTATACTACATGAACTATCCGATGCTGTGCTCGGCCAAGTCCCAGATCCGGCGCAACCTTTCGTTTCTTATCCTGATTTCGAGCCTCGTGGGACTTTCTCCGGTGATGTACGGCTGGATCTCCGACACGTGGAACATCCGAGCCAGTTTTTATGCGGCTTTAGCCATCATGATTTTCACCACGCTCCTGGTGATTTTCAAACTACCGGCGAGACCCAAGCCGCGTACAGAAGACCTGAAAGCGGAGAGGGAGGCGCAAGGCGCCGCAGGCTAAAGCGGAGTCCCTCTAGCTCATTGTCCGTCCGCTCCCTTCGATCCTCGATGAAAGCTGCCAAGACATCGGTAATCGTCGATCGCGGCGACGACGAAGTGTTTTGCGCTTTACACGCGGGGACACCTCAATGCTTGAGCATCCATCGGGCGCTCGTCCCGCTGTAGCTCTCACGAGCTCCCTTTTATTCTTACAAGATGAAAACCGCTATCGTCATCGGCGCCGGAGTCACCGGCCTTTCCACTGCGTATCACCTGGCCAAGTTCGGTTACGGCCGGGTGGTCGTGCTGGAAAAAAACGAAATTGGCGCCGGGTCGAGCAGCCGGGCCGCGGGCATCGGCACGGGCCTTTTGTGGTCCGAGACCGGTATCCGGGCGCGCAAACATGCCATGCGCATTTTCCGGGAATTTTCCGGCGAATTGCCGGGCTACACGTTTCACAACGAGCACGGTTGTCTGAATCTTTTTAACCGGGAACTCTGGCCGGCACGCGAAGCGTTGTTGCCGCTCTACGATCGCCTCGAAGCGCCTTACCAAATTCTGAGTCCGGCCCAAATTCGGCGGCGCTGGCCGGGCTTGAATCCGGCCGAAGGATTCGTGGGCCTGCACGATCCGCTCGGCGGATACAGCGAACCGTCGGAATATTTGCCGGGTATCACGGCTCGCGCGCGGGAATTGGGCGTGGAAATCCAGGAGAACGCGACGGTCGACGAAATCGTCGTCGAACAGGGCCGCGTTACCGGCGTCAAAACGGCGGGCGCGATCATCGCCGCCGATGCCGTCGTTGCGGCGACCTACTCGTGGATTCATCCGTTGCTCCTCTCCATCGGCGTGAGTCTGCCGGTCAAAACCTTTGTGCATCGGCGTTACGTCTCCGAGCCCGTGGACGGTCCCGTTCGGTTCCCGCCGATCAACGCAGACCCGTTCCTGGGCTATATCCGGCCGGCCAAAGGCAATCGGATTTTGCTCGGGATCGAGACGCCGGATCGCGACGATCACAAGGTCCCGACACTGGATTTCCGCCTCGGAGCGTTGCAGGATGAGCCGGGCATCATGGCACCCACGATCGCACGGTTTAAGGATTTCTTCCCGACGCTGGCCGACCTGCGCTGGGAGAGCACGCATGTCGGACTGCTGTCGTTCTCGATGGACGGCGAGCCGATCGTCGGGCCAATCACCGGGGTCGAGGGACTTTTCGTCGGCAACTGCTTTCACTCCGGAGGCTTTTCCTACAGTCCGGCTTCGGGCTGCTTCCTCGCGCAACTCGTTTCCAAGGGACAAGCCGCGATCGATTTGACCGCGTTTTCACCCGCCCGGTTCGATGCGACCCCAAAGCAGACGGCGGAGTATCTCGCTTCCACCGTTCCGCAGCGCAACGCCTCCCGCCGCCGGCACTGAGGCGGGCAGCTTTGTGGGCGGCGGAGCCGTTTCCACACCCCTTCGTGGACGCGCAACCGCCGCACTTTTTCCAACACGGCCGGCGCCGCCGCAGGACCCACGCCCTCGGTCCAGTAGCTCGACGAGAGGAAACTCCCGTCGGCCCCTGCATGACGAATTCGCGTCCGATGACTGTTCCGAAGGGGAATCCGTTGGCGGCGGGGGCATTGCTCCACGCAGAGCGCACCACGAAGGGTTGGGGCACGGTGGGCGCGGAGACAGCGACGTTTCCATTCCCTTCGAATCGTCTCGGTGACGCTTTGCCGGACACCGATGCCCAAAATGAATTGACAGTTGTCCGTCGTGTGGAAGCGTATACAATGTCGACACTAATATTCAGCAAACTCAACCCACCTATTGATGACCACGATCAAATCGACGGCGATTTCTCTGCGGCGGAAGTTAATCCCGTGTGTGGCCCTCGCGGCTGCCTCTGCCTTGATGGCCCAAACTAGAACCGATCCGGCGACCCCTAAACCAGGCCCGACCGATGACGAAACGCTCACACTGTCGCCTTTTTTGGTGACCGACAGAAGCGACTCCGGTTATGGCAGCAGTCAGACGATGTCCGGCAACCGTACGTCCAAGGCTTTGATCGAACTTCCCACCTCGATCTCCCTCATTAGCAAAGAGGTCATCGAGGATTTGGGAGCCACCGATGTGCATCAACTCCTACGCTTTGGTGTCAGCGGCGTGACCCAGAATCAGGTGATCAGCGATGACGTAAATATCCGCGGTTTTCGCTCCATCGGTTCGTTGCGCAACGGTATCCCGCAGGGTAGCGGCATCACCCCCAACAAGATGTATGACGTAGAGCGCGTGGAGGTGATCAAAGGCCCGGCCTCGATGGTGCTGGGCGGTTCCAGTACCGCCGTCGGTGGCGCGGTGAACTACATCACGATTAAGCCGAGCTCGATCCAATCCGGTTTCGTCGATGTTACCGCCGGGGATAATAATTACTTTCGCCTGTCCGCGACGGGTAAGGGACCGCTCTACAAATCGAAAGATTTCAGGGCCGACTACCGTGTGTCCGTCGGCGGGCTTACTAGCGATCGCGACAAGCTGATCGAAACCGATAAGGAGAATTTCATCGGCGGCTCCGTCGCTCTGTATTTCGGGCCGAACACGAGCGTCGAGTTAACGGGTTATAATCTCCATTATACCGGATTCATATACTGGAACGATTTTTTGGATGTCTCGAATAACGGCGTCATCAACAACTGGACGCCCAACGTCAAAAATCTGGGTATCGCGCGCCTGAACCAGTATTCGACGGCGGAGGCTTCCCCGTTCCGTGCCAAGGACGCGGGTTTCGACGCCACCTATCGGCAACTGGAAGCGACGTTTCTGACCAAACTGACGGAAAACGCCAACCTCCGCATCTATGCAAATGAGTACAAGTACGACGACATCCAAAAGTATTCCCGCGGCATCACCATGCAGCAGAATAACTACATGATGAACCGTCAGGACATCCCGCGGGTCGATAAAAACTTGCGCTGGTTCTATCAGATGGATTTCCTCCACAAATTCACCACCAAGTGGGTGACGTTCGACACGTTGCTTGGCGCCGACGCGCAAATTTTGAAGTTCGATACCACGGAGTCCGTGAATGACGTGACGAACGGCGGGCCCGCGCCGCTCGATATGCGCAATCCGGACTACAGTGCGGACGATGCTTATTTCGCCAAGCCCATGCCTGGTCGCGGCCTGCCTGCTCTTACGGATCGCTTGGTTCGCCAGCAAACGTTCACTTACTACGCCCAGGAAAACCTCTCCCTGTTCAAGGATCGTCTCATTCTCGTGGGCGGTCTGCGCTGGTTCAATCCGTCGGGCACCCGGACCAACCGCGCGACTAAGGTGATCACCACGGATGCGGAGATCCAGACCAAGGTGCACAAGTACGGGGCCGTGATCCGCGTCACACCATGGCTTTCGGCCTACTATACCGATGCCCAAAACATTCAAGTCCAGATCGGTTTCACCGATAGATTTAAGGCGAATGACCAACTGGGCGCTCCGCTGCAGAATCAGCGCGGCACCAACAAGGAATGGGGCCTTAAGACGGACTACGCGTTGTCGAAAGATATTCGTCTCTATGGCTCGGCCGCTCATTACAAAATGGCTTTGACCAATGTCAGAACGTTCGGCGATCTGGGCAACGGCGTGGAAGGCATCATTCAGTCCGCGCAGGACTCGGGCGAGGGTTACGAAGCGGACGGAGGCGCGTCGTTCGCGATCTCGAGCGGTCGGATCGACACGATTGTGACTTGGACTGAAGGCGACTCGCAGATTGCCGCCGACCCGACGGTGCAGGCGGCGGGTTACGTTAAACGGAAAAAGAGCATCATGGCGAAGTACACCTATACGGGTGGTGGCTTACTGAATAACGCTATGATCGGTGCTGGTTACGCTGAACAGTCGGGAAAACGCAACGGCAACTTCTACGTGCCGGGCTACACCGTGGCGGACATCTTCGCCCGCTACGTCTACAACAAACGGCTCTCGGTTCAGCTCAACCTGAGTAATATCGGCAACGAGCGCATCATTATTGCCCAGGGAGCGAGCGCCCTCGTGCAGACCCTTGATCCGATGCGGACGCGACTGACGGTCAAGTATCAGTGGTAAGCGTGTGATTCCATTCAGCGGACGGGGGCGCCGCTTTTCCCAACGCCCCCATTTTTTCCGATGACGCACGCCAGACTGTTATTTTGTTTTGTTGTGCTTGCCGTGTGCGAGGTCACGGGTTTGCGGGCTGCGGCGGGAGAACCCGTGACTATCGGCAACCGACGCGAACTGTTCGTCGACGATTTCCTCGTGGAGCGTCTGGTCGGTCGGGCCGTGCTGCAAATGAAGCATCCCGTTCCTGCGGAGGTGGTGCTGGAAACGAGCGAACCTTGGGAGGGCAACGGCACGAACTACGTGACGGTGTTCCAGGAGGCGGGAAAGTACCGGATGTATTATCGCGGTACCCATTATTCTTATTTAAAGGGAAAGGATCGTCCGAACCACCGCGACGTGTACTGCTACGCGGAAAGCGCCGACGGCATCCACTGGACGAAACCCCAGCTGGGGCTCTTCGACTGGGATGGATCGAAGAAGAACAACATCGTGATCGATGGAACCGGTCGTCACGCCTTTGCGCCGTTCCGGGATTCCAATCCGACTTGCGCACCCGACGCGATTTACAAGGCCATCGGGTGGAGTGGACCGGAAAAAGGCCTCTACGCTTTCAAGTCGGCGGACGGTGTTCGCTGGAGCCTCATGTCACCGGATCCGGTGATCACGGAAGGAGCCTTTGACTCCTTGAACCTGGCTTTTTGGGACGCCACGAAGGGTGAATATCGCTCCTACCATCGCGATTTTCGCAACGATGGGGCGACCGATCTGATCCTGTCGGGCATCGACCGCGGACGAGATATCAAGACGTCGCATTCCTCCGACTTCGTCCATTGGGCTAAGCCGGAATTCCTCAGTTACACCGCCAACGTCGAGCTGGGTCGGCCCCAAGCCGCGGGGGCTCAAGGCAAACTTCCGGAGGGTTATCCCGCCGGACGGGTCAGCGAACTCTACACGAATCAGATCATGCCCTATTACCGGGCACCGCACCTGCTGCTCGGGTTTCCGACGCGCTACACGGACCGGGGTTGGACGGAATCGGCGAAGCTGCTGCCGCGTCCCGATTATCGTGTGGTCCGCGCGACATCTCCGGAGGATAAAAGGCCCGAAGGTTCCCGGCGCGAAGGCACCGCGGTGACGGACGGCATGTTCATGACCAGCCGCGATCGCAGCCATTTCTCGATCTGGCCCGAATCGTTTCTCCGTCCTGGATTGCGCACGCACGACACTTGGTTTTACGGGGACATGTACCAGAACTGGGGAATGGTGGAGACCAGGTCGGCGATCCAGGACGCGCCGCCGGAAATCTCGATCTATGTGACAGAGCGCACGCTGCAAGAGACGGGCGCGGCGATTCGTCGCTATACCTTGCGCATCGATGGTTTTGCTTCGCTGCACGCCCCGCTGGTCGGCGGGGAACTGGTGACCAAGCCGGTGATTTTCGGCGGAGATAAATTGGCCGTAAATTTTTCCACCTCTGCCGTCGGATCCGTTCGCATCGAGCTGCAGGACGCGGAGGGTCGGCCGTTGCCCGGTTTCTCGCTGGAGGAATGCCATGAGATTTACGGTGACGACTTGGAGCGCACTGTCGGTTGGCAGAAATTGCCGTCGCTCGCGTCACTCGCCGGCCGGCCCGTTCGCCTTCGCTTCGCGCTGAAGGATGCGGATCTGTACTCCTTTCAATTCGTTAAAGGACCACCCTAAAGCGTGACTATACCCGGCGTTCGGTTTTCAAATTTGTGGGAAAGCGGTGCCGGAGTTCCAAGTCATTTCATTCTTCTTCCACTGCCCTGGAGGAGCAAATCCAGCGGACTCCACTCGCGGGCCAGCGCTCTGCGTTTGCTTCGTGCTCATATCACGGGTTCGAGTCCACGTTCATGATTAATCCACTGGGCATTTTATCGAAACTCACGAGGCCTCGACCCAGGCAATGGGGGGGGAGACGGGTGTGGCTACTCGTCGTGCTGACGGCGGGCAGCATGATGTCCGCAGTGCATGCAGCCGCTAGGGAATCTGCGGCGGCGAGTCCGCGCACGCTCCTGTTCGTCGACGACCACCACATCCTCTATCGCTCCGGCACGCAGCGACACCTGCAGCCGCTGCAGCGGTCTACGGTCAATCCCCTGATTTCGGGACGGGACAAGCCGTGGGAGGTCGCGGTGGCGTGGATGAGCGTATATCGCCATCCGGCAACGGGAAAGTATCAGCTGTGGTATCAAGCCTTCGCGGGGGCGGAGTCCAAGGACCGTACGCGCCGCTGCACGGTGTGTTATGCCGAATCGGACGACGGCGTTCATTTCACGAAACCCAACCTTGGCCTGTTCGATTTCAACGGCGTCAAGGAGACGAACATCGTGCTGATCGCCAATGGCGGCAAATCTGATCGCTACGGCGTTTCCGTCGTGGTGAACCAGCAGGAGAAAGATCCCTCCCGCCGTTATAAAATGGCGTATTACGATTTCACGACGACCGACGGGTATGAGTACCCGGGACTCAACGTGGCCTTTTCGCCCGATGGAATCCATTGGACGAAACACCTCGGCGGCCCGCAGCTCCGGGGTTCCTACGGAGAGTTTGGGACGCCCGTACCGATGCAGAAGGCCACCGATCGGCGGTGGTCCAACCCGCTCGCGATGTCGGATGCTCTGGACGTCCTGTGGGATGAGTCTAAGCGCGTTTTTGCGATCTATGGCAAGATGTGGATCGATGGGCCGGATGGCGGGATGTACTGGAAGCACGCCATGGGTCGGACGGAGAGCACGGACTTCGTTCGTTGGTCCAAACCGCAACTCCTGCTGACTCCGGATGACCGCGACCCGCCTTGGGTCGAGTTTCACACCACTCCGGTTTTTATTTACAACGAAACTTATTTTTCGCCGCTGCAGATCCTGGACCGCGCGACCGGCGGCGGGGCGATCGACATCGAACTGGCGACGAGCCGGGACGGCTTGAATTGGCAGCGGGATTACCGGAAGCCCTTCTGGCTGGCGCGGACCGATGGCAACCGCTTCGACAGCGGCTCGATCTTTCTTTGTCCTCAGCCGGTGGTGCTCGTCGATGAAATCCGGTTTTATTACGGCGCGTATTCCCAAGGAGCGACGAGTGCGAACGACCTCGTTCTGACCACGGGTATCGGCATGGCCTCGCTTCCGCGCGATCGTTTTGCCGGCGTTCGGTCTGTCGCGCGCACCGAAGGCACCAACCTGAAACAGCCGCTGAACGACATCGGGCAGCTGACGCTCAAGTCGCTGCATTTTACCGGTAACGAATCTCTTCAACTGAACGCCAATGCCCCGAATGGCATTCGCGTGGAACTGCTGGATGCGGACGGACGACGGATCGAAGGTTTCACCATGGACGATGCCGTCGAGATCAAAGGCGATTCGCTGAGGCACGAGGTGAGGTGGAAAGGCCGTCCGGTTAGCCTGCCCGCCGGTGACTATCTCGTCCGCATTCATCTCAACAAGGCGACAGTCTACGCCATGACGATTCTGCCCCAATAGTCGTTCCGGACCTAGGTCCGAACGCACCTCACACTCCACCCATGAAAATACCATCCGCTCGTTACGCTTTCACTTGTCTATCCCGCCGGCCATTGCGCGCCTTGGTGGTGCCGTCGCTCCTGATTGCTGCGTTGACTGCAGCGGCCGCAGCCGAGTCGACGCCGATCGACCTCGGTTCGCGCCGGGAGCTGTTCGTAGACCACGCGCTCATCGAGAGGCTCGAAAACGCGACTTTGCGATTGCATCAGCCGATCCGCGCCGGGGTCGCGCTGAAAATCGACCGGCCTTGGGAGGGGCCGGTCAACTGGGGCTCCGTGGTCATCCGGCATCGGGACCGGTATCTCCTCTATTACCGGGGGATGACTCTGAACAAGGACGATGCCTCCGGCCGGACCTGCGTCGCCGTGAGTTCCGATGGGATCGAATGGAGCAAGCCGGCCCTGGCCCGGGATGAAATCACCGGCCGGGACGACGCCAATTTTGCGGTCGACGACTCCGGCCACCCGCTCGCTGCCACGGTGTCTACCGTGTGGCTCGATACGCGCCCGGGCGTGCCGGAAGAGGAGCGGGTCAAGGCGCTTAAAAGTGTGACGCTTAGCGGGGAGGAGCACACCGCCTACAAGGACCCCAAGGGCCCCAAGCGCATCGAGATGTGGGCCTCGGGCGATGGGCTGGTCTTCCGCCGTCTCCCGGCCGGGCGCCAACCCACGCTGATCAGCGATTATCCCAACAGTTTCGATGGCGGCAACACGATGTTCTGGAGCGAGGCCGAGAACCTCTACGTATTCTACTACCGGATCATGACGGACTCCAGGCAGCGCACGATGGCGCGCACGACCTCGCCCGACCTCCGACAGTGGTCCGCGCCGGTCCCCATGACCTATGGCACCGCGCCGGCCGAGCAGTTCTATATCAACAACACCGGAGCCTATTTCCGGGCACCCCATATCTATGTCGGCCTCGCGGCCCGCTTCATGCAGGGCCGCAGTGCGGTCACGGATGAGCAGGCGGCGGCCATTGGGCTCAAGTCCCCGCGAGGCGGCCGCTACAACCGGGACTGTTCCGACGGGGTCCTGCTGACGACCCGGGCCGGATCGGAGCGGTATGACCGCACTTTTCCCGAGGCGCTGATCCGCCCCGGTCCCGGGGCCGGCAACTGGGTCTCGCGTACGAATTATCCACTGAACGGGATCTTTCCTGCGGACCCCGGCCAGATGATGTTTTTTGTGAACCGGAACTACCTTCAGGATTCGTGGCACATCGAACGGCTGCTCCTGCGCGTCGACGGCTTCGCCTCTGTCAATGCGCCGCATGCCGGCGGTTCCATGCTCACCAAACCGCTGAAAATCTCGGGCGCGACGCTGCAAATGAACTATTCCACGAGTGCGGCGGGCGGCATTCGGGTTGAGGTCCAGGACGTCGCGGGCGCGCCGGTCCCCGGATTCTCGCTCGAAGAGTGCCCGGAAATTATCGGCGACGAGATCGAACGCACCGTCGTTTGGAAGCATGGCTCCGGGCTGGCGGCCCTGGCCGGGCGGACTGTCCGCCTGCGGTTCGTCCTCCATGACGCCGACCTCTTTTCGTTCCGCCTCGCCCCCGCTTCGCACCCGGCCCGTTGAGAACCTGGCCATCCTTCATCCTCCGCAAGTCCGGCCCGGCCGCGCTCCAGCCAACCATCGCGTCGTATTGGGAAGGCCGCCGGCTAAAACTCTAAGCCTGAATTTATGAAACCGATACTCCTCTTTTTTGCCGCCGTTGTGCTCCTGGGACCGGCCCGTTCCGCGCCGAAGGGCGATTCTCCGCTGGCCGGGCTGGGGGCCGGACAGAGCGTGGGCGAACGCATCGCCCGGATCGACCGCTTCGTGCACGAGCATTATTACGACCCGCAGGGCCTGATGTATTCGCACATCAAGTGGGATGAGGAACGGCCGTTCGCCGCGTCCGACTTCGGTCCGGGGGATTCGACCGTGAACGGCCCGGAGCCGCACCAGTGGATGAGCTACGAGAACAGCACCTTCGTCGCCGGTCTCTTCCTCGCCGCCCAGACCTTCCGCTACGAGGCCACGAAAGACCCGGCGGCCTTGGACTACGCGCGCCGCGCCTACGGCGCGGTCGAGGCCAACTACCGCCTCAGCGAGTCGGCGACCACGGACATCGGACCGGTGCAGAAGGCGGGGATCATTGAGACCGTTGCCGGGGCCCGCCCCGCGCCCGGCGGATTTTTCTGCAAGCCCTACTACGGCCAGGCCACGGACCACACCAGCACGGAGCAGCATTTCGGGCCGCTGTTCGGGCTTTATCATTATTGGAAGATTGCGTCGGCGGAGGACCGCGAACGGATCCGCAACATCTTCAGCGCCGTCTCCCGCCGCTGGCGCGCCGGTTACCGGATCAATTTTTTCGGGGAAACCTGGAACCTCGAGGAATCCTACCCGCGGGCGCAGCGGCACATGTTCGTGTGGGCAGTGATCCACCGCATGGCGTTCGAGATCACCCGGGAACAGGCCTGTCTCGACGAGTTTCGCCGGCTCGACTCGCTTTACGGCGCCATCCCGACGCCGCGCGAGACCATGCTCGGTCTCGGCCGACCATCCTACATCAGCACCGAGGACCGGCAGTTCCACGTGCAGATCGTGATCGGGGCGGAGATTCTGGCCGAACTCGAGCCCTCCGCCCGCGACCGCTACGTGCGCGGCATGCGGGCCTGGTGGAAGTACTCGTCCACCGGACAGCGCGACGATCTGACCGCCTACTACTTTATCAAGGTCGACACCCTGAGCGGCGCGTGGGAAAAGCTGCCCGTATCGATCAAGGCGCGCGCACACTGGCGCTCCTCTTTTATGCTGCACAATGTCACTCTGCCAATCTGCTGGATGGGCATCCGCGAACGGCAGGGGCTCACCGGTTCGATTGTCAGTCGCTATCTCCCGGAAGAGGCGGTGGCGGCGAAGGCCCGGGTTGCCGCGATCTTCGGCGGCTTGGACAAGCAGCATCTGAAGTGGTTCACGGATCCCGAGGGTGTCGTGCCCGCGCCAATGCATTGGATGCTCAATGTAATGCAGGGTGACGCCCTGGCCTTCTATTCGCTCGGGTATTGGTATGCCCGCGCCCACCACCTCGATCTTTAGACTGCTTGCCCTGAATCAACCGCAATCATTTCCATGAAAATCCTGCGCCAAACCCTGCTGCTTACGCTCTGTTCCCTCGTCTCGTTCGCCACTGAGCCGCTCAAGATCGGCAACCGCCTGGAGCCCTTCGTGGACCATTACCTGATCGACCGCCTCGAGGGCACAACGCTCGAACTGCACGCCCCGCACTATGCCGGCGTGGCGCTGCCCTTCAACGATCCATGGGACCGCGACGCCTCGGGCTACGCCACGATCCTCGAGGACAGCGGCCTCTACCGCCTATACTACCGTGGCGGTCCCCGCGACATGAGCGCGGGCAAGGCCGAGGGTTCGACCTCGTACTTCTGCTACGCAGAGAGCAAGGACGGCATTACTTGGGTTAAACCCAAGCTCGGCCTCGTCGAGTTCGAGGGTTCAAAGGAGAACAACATCCTGCTCGCGCCCGCGCCGAAAGAGGATCCTTGGACGCAAAGCATCAGCCCCTTTCTCGACTCCCGGCCAGGCGTGCCGGCCGACGAGCGCTACAAGGCCATCGGCGGCCAGTGGCCGCAGGGGCTTTATGTGCTCGTTTCGCCCGACGGAATCAAGTGGCGCAAATGGCGGGATAAGCCCGTGTTCAAAGAAGGCGCCTTCGATTCCCTTAACGTCGCCTTCTGGTCCGAGACCGAGCAATGCTACGTGCTCTACTTTCGCGTCTTCACCAACTGGACCGATTATGGCGCGAAGAACTTCCGCGTGGACGGCTTCCGCTCGATCTCGCGCACCACGTCGCCTGACCTGATCGACTGGTCCGCGCCGCAGCGCATGACCTTCGGCAACACGCCGCTCGAACAGCTCTACACCAACCACACGCGGCCCTACTTCCGCGCGCCGCACCTCTACCTCGCGATGCCGATGCGCCTTGTGCCCGGCCGCCGCTTCCTCACCGATGCGGAGATGGACACGCAGAAGCTCGGCAAGGGGTTCCGCGGCATTTCCGGCCACAATCACAACATTCCCAACGAAGTCTCCGATACCGTGCTGATGACCAGTCGCGGCGGCACGCGCTACGATCGCACGTTTATGGAGGCGTTCGTCCGTCCCGGTTTCGATAAAGGCAACTGGGTTTCGCGCAATGGCGTCCCGGCTACTGGCCTCATTCGGACCGGTCCGAACGAGATGTCGCTCTACGTCGGGCAGAATTATGTCCAACCCACCGCGCACCTCGGTCGCTACACGATGCGCCTCGACGGCTTCGCGTCCGTCCACGCGGACTATGCCGGAGGCGAGATGGTGACCAAGCCCTTCGTCGTCGAGGGCGCACGCCTCGCGCTTAACTACTCGACCTCCGCTGCCGGCGGTATTCGCGTCGAGGTGCAGACCGCCGCAGGCGAGCCGATCCCTGGTTACACACTCGATGAATGCCCGACGATTGTGGGCGACTCCATCGAGCGCGCCGTGGGTTGGGCCACACGCGACGACCTGACTCCGCTGCGCGGTCAGTCTGTCCGTCTGCGCTTCGTGTTGAAGGACGCTGACCTCTTCGCGTTGCGCATCCAGCCCTCCCGCTGAACCTCGGCCTTCGTTTTTCCGCCCATGCACACGCGCCCGTTCGGGAAGCTCCTATCGCTCGGTCTGCTCGCCGTTTTCTCATTCATGAATACTCCCGCTCACTCCACCCCGTCGGCCAAAGACTGGCTCGTCCTCAATTCCCTGCCCGACCCCATCGGCTATGCAGGCATGGCGGCCGGCGAGCTCGACGGCCGTCTGGTGGCGACCGGCGGCACCCAGTGGAGTCTGCCCGTGTGGCTGAAAGGCACGCGCAAGTTCAACGACGAGATCTACGTCCTCGGCGGCCTTGACCAGAAGTGGCAGGTCGCTTCCGCGCGACTGCCGGTCGCCTCAGGACATTTCGCCAGCGCGGCGACCGACCAGGCGCTATATTTCGCCGGTGGCACCCATCCCGGCGGTTGCCTCGCCACGGCTTACGAGCTGCGCGCGGAGGGCGGCAGCTATGTCACCCGCCGGCTTGCCGACCTGCCCAAGCCGACCGGCTACGCGGCCGGTGCCATCGCGGGGAACCGTTTCTTCCTGATCGGCGGCGTGCCCGAACCGGCCTCGACCCAACCGAGCAACGAGGTCTGGTCGCTGGATCTTGCCTCGCCTGCCGCGCGCTGGGAGCGCGAGGCCGATCTGCCCGGTCCCGGCCTGCTGGTGCCCGCGGCGTCGGCGAGCGGCGCGTCGGTGTTTGCCTTCGGTGGCATGGCTTACGACGCCGCCGGCAAGCCCGTGCCCTCGGCCGCGGCTTACCACCTGCCCAACGCCGGGGGCGTTTGGGAACGCCTGCCCGACATGCCACAGCCGCGCGTGGGCATCAACACGCCGTGCCCCGTGCTTGCGGATGGCACGATCTGGCTGATCGGCGGCTACGCCGAAGTCTGGGCCGGGGCGCAGCGCGAACACCCGGGTTTCGCGGAGCAAACTTACTTCTACAACATCGCCCACCGCACCTGGGCGACCGGCCCGAAGCAGCCAAATGCCGGCGCTTCCGATCGCGATGCTTCCGGCGATCCCGGTCCCGTGCCGACGATCGGTGCCCCTGTTGTCACGTGGAGGAACCATGTGGTTGTCATTGGCGGTGAGGTCCGCATCTCGACCCGCACGCCGGCGGTCGTCGCCTGGCCCGTCGCCCGCTGATTTTCTCCCGCCCGCTCCATCCCGACCCACCACTTGAAAATAACCAAAGTCACCACGCACCTGCTGACCACGCGCTGGACGGACGATCCGTTCTTCCCGCAGGCGCTCCATTCCACGGCTATCCTCCGGATCGAGACCGACGCCGGCATCGACGGCCTCGGCGAATCCACCTGGGGCTATTTCGCCCCGGATGCCGTGCCCGCGATGGTCGATTACTTCCGTCCCGTGCTGCTCGGCCGCGACCCGCTCGACCTCACCGCGATCGCGCGCGCCCTGACCGACGACTCCGTCTGGTGGGCCCGCTCCGGCGCCGGCAAGAGCGTCATTTCCGGTCTCGAGCTCGCGCTTTGGGATCTCAAGGGCAAGGCTCTCGGGGTTCCCGTCTACCAGCTCCTAGGTGGCAAGGTGCGCGACGCAATCCCGGTCTACGCCTCGGGCGGCCCGTCCCTCTGGCCGATGGAACAGACTGTCCGCAAGATCGAGCACTACGCGAAGCTCGGCTACCGCGCCGTGAAACTCTCCACCGGTTTCTACGAACTGCCACCGCCCTCTCAGCTCGGCCACCAAGTTCGCATGAAGGCCGTGCCCTGCGCTCACGCCGCCAAGCTCGAGCGGCTCACGCACCTCTTCACGCTCCTGCGCCGCGAGTTCGGTGCTGATATCGACCTCGCCATCGACGGCCACCAAGGCGGCGTGCCCAATCCCATTCCGGTCAGCGAGGCCGTCGCCATCGCCGAAGCCCTTGCTCCGTTCCGCCTGCGCTTTTACGAGGAGCCGCTGGCCTACACCAACCTCGACGGCTACGTCGAGCTGCGCAACCGGTCGCAGGTCCCGATCGCCGGCGGGGAAAGCCTCTGCGGACTGGACCAGTTCCACAAACTCATCGCGGTCGGCGGTGTGCACCTGATCCAACCCGACATCGGCTTCGTTGGCGGCCTCCAGGAAACCGTCCGTATCGTTCACCACGCCGAGGCCTCGAACCTTTCGACCGCGATCCACACCGGTGCGTCGATGGGCCCGTCGCTGGCCGCCTCGTGGCATCTCGCCGCCGCCTCGCACTCCGTGGACTGGCTCGAGCACGTGCAGGCCGCGAGCACCATCCAGCGCGACATCATGACCGATCCGTTCGTCGTGCAGGATGGCCAGGTCGGCCTGCCCGTCTCTCCCGGTCTGGGCGTGAAGCTCACGCCGGAGCTGCTCGAGAAATTCCGCTTTGTGCCCAGCTCGGGCGAACGCACCTGATTCCATCATGAAACTACTCTTCAACTCCCCCTATACCCTGGACCCCGCCGACGCCGCCGCGCTGCGGGCCGCCGTGCCCGGGATCGAGATCGCCACCGTGCCCTTCACCTCCGACCCGGACAAGCTCGCCGGCGCGGACGTCGATGCGCTCGTGACCGAGCAGGTCCCGCGCAACCTCGCGGCCTGGCCGAAACTCCGCTGGGTCCAGCTGATGTCCGCCGGGTCCAACCAGATCGTCGGCCACCCGATCGGCCAGTCCTCCATCCCGGTCACCACCGCCAGCGGCACCCACGGCGTGCCGATCGCACAATACATCACCTGTAGCGCCCTCATGCTGGCGCATCGCATGCCGCAGCTGCTCGAGTTCAAGCCCAGCCGCAAATGGCCCAATCGGGTCGCTCTCGCCAGCTTCACCCTCCGCGGTCGCACGGCCGGCATCCTTGGCTACGGCAGCATCGGCCGCGAGAGCGCGCGCCAGCTCGCCGCCCTGGGCATGCGCATCCTCTGCTACAAGCGCGACCCGGCGGCGCACGAGGACCCGGGCTTCAACGCCTGGCCCGGCACCGGCGACCCGCAGGGCGAACTCCCTTCGGCCTGGTATGGTCCCGGCCAGCTGGCCGAGATGCTGCCGCAGTGCGACCTCGTGGTGGTCACCGTGCCAAGCACGCCGACCACCGAGAGCTTGGTCGGCGTGCGCGAGCTCGCCCTGCTCAAGCCCTCGGCCCACCTCGTGCACATCTCCCGCGGCGGCGTGGTCGACGAGACCGCCCTCGCCGACGCTCTGCGCGCCGGCCGCCTCGCGGGCGCGGCCGTCGACTGCTTCGTGCGCGAGCCGACGCCGTCCGACTACCCGCTCTTCGACGTGCCGAACCTCATCATGACCCCGCACATGTCGGGCGTCTACGATTCGTTTTTCCCGGCCTTCAATGCCCTCCTCCGCGAGAACGCGGTGCGCTTCGTCGCCGGCCGACCGCTCCTCAACGTCGTCAATACCGTCGCCGGCTACTGAGTCGCATCCGGCCGGAACTTTTCCCCGCCTCGGCCTTTCCATGAAAACAACCGATGTGCGCACCACGCTCCTCGGCGGGCCGTGCACCAACGACCCTTTCCTCCGCGAAGCCCGCAAGCGCCGCAGCGCGGCCTTTATAGAAGTCTTCAGCGGCGGTCTGCACGAGTTCCTCGTCGTGGCGAAGACGATGGCCGAACCCAGCCGCCAGGTGGCCACCCATGCCTGGGGTGCCGGCGGTTCGCTCACGCACAACGTCCACGCCGGCTTTGCCGCGCCGAACACCCTTATCCTCGATTGAATCCGCGTTCATCGTCATAGCACCCTCCACCCATGAAAATACCATCAGCTCGTTCCGCCTTCACCTGTCTATCCCGCCAGCCGTTGCGCGCCCTGGCGGCACCGTTGCTTCTTGTGACAGCGTTGACCACAGCGGCCGCAGCCGGGTCGACGCCGATCGACCTCGGCACACGCCTCGAACTTTTCGTCGACGACTTCCTGATCGATCGCATGGACGGCGTCCGTCTCCAGCAGCAGACCCCGCGGTCCGAGGGCACGGTGCTCACCTTCGACCGACCTTGGGAGGGCAACACGAGCGGCTACACCTCCCTGTTCAAAGATGGCGACCGCTACCGCATGTACTACCGCGGCAGCGCCGACCCGACTTACACTATCAAGGCTACCGTCCGTCCCGACGAAAGGATCCTACCCGTGCACGACCAGTTCACCTGCTACGCGGAGAGCACCGACGGCGTCCACTGGGTCCGGCCCAATCTCGGCCTGTTCGAGTTCAACGGCTCGAAGGAGAACAACATCGTCTGGGTGGAGCGCGGCTCGCACAATTTCGCGCCGTTCAAGGACGAGAACCCCGCCGCGCCCGCGGACCAGCGCTACAAGGCGGTCGCGAGCAGCAATTACGACTTCGACAAGGGCAAGCGGATCCTGATTGCGTTCGTATCCGCCGACGGCATCCACTGGCGCAAACTGCGGCCGGAGCCGATCATCACCGACGGCTTCTTCGACTCGCTCAACCTCGCGTTCTGGGACGTCTTGCGGAAGGAATACGTCGCGATCTACCGCGACTTCATCCACGGCGTGCGCTCGATCAAATGCGCGCGTTCGAAGGATTTCCTGACCTGGACGCCGGGCGAGTGGGCCGACTTTGGCGACGCGCCGCCGGCCAACCTCTACACCAATGCGACCACGCCGTATTTCCGCGCCCCGCACCTGTACCTTGCGCTGCCGCGGCGCTTCATGCCGTGGAAAACCTATTTCCCGGAGATGGTGTCCTTGAGCCCGGGCACCTCCGATGTCGTTTTCATGAGCTCGCGCGACGGCGTGCACTGGCGGCGCTTCGAAGAGGCGTTCCTGCGGCCCGGCCTGCACGAGCGCAACTGGGCGCACCGCGCCAACACGCCGGCGGCCGGACTCATCGCCACCGGCCCCGAGGAGATCTCCTTCTACGTGGAGCGCGACTACACCTTCCCCTCCAACCGCCTCGAGCGCCTGACCGTGCGGACCGACGGCTTTGTATCCGCGCACGCCGGTTATCCCGGCGGCGAACTCGTAACCAAGCCCTTTACCTTCACGGGCTCGAGTCTCGTGCTGAACTACTCGACCTCGGCCAGCGGCAGTATTCGCGTCGAGATTCAGGACGCAGGCGGCCACCCGCTGCCCGGATTCACGCTCGAGGAGTCGCCGCTCGTCTTTGGAGACAAGATCGCCGAGGCGATCGACTGGAAGCACGCGAGGGGCCAGACCGACCGCTCGCCCCTGTCGCGGCTCGCGGGCAAGCCAATCCGGCTGCGGTTCGTGCTCCGCGACGCCGACTTGTTCTCGCTGCAGTTTAAGTAATATAGTCTGCCCACCGGTGACCATCTCGTCCGCATTCATCTCAAAAAGGCCGCTGTCTACGCCTTGACGATCCTGCCCCAGTAGTCGTTCCTGAAGCAGGTCCGGACGCACCCAACTTCTATGTAACGCTCCTTCTCGCCCCCCGGTGCGCGTGGTTCGAATCCGTGGTTCTCGGTGGTACCTTCCTTCGGCCAGTCGTCGCTTTTCCTATCTCAACTAAATCCTCATTCGTTGTTATAGCACACTCCACCCATGAAAAAACCATCTGCTCGTTCCCCTTTCGCCTGTCTCTCCCGCCAGCCGTTGCGCGCCCTGGCGGCGGCGTTTCTCCTCGTGGTTGCGTTGACCACAGCCGCCGCAGCCGAGTCGACGCCCACCATGGTCGGCTCACGCCTCAAACCCCTCGTCGACGACCCTCTCTTCGTGCATAGCTCCTTATCGGCCCCTTCAGTCTTACCCCTTGCCGCCTGTCGGATGGGCGATGCGAAAGTGACGGTAAATGCAAAGGTCTTAACTGACGGGAAACCCGGTAGCTATTGGGTGGAATATGGGGAAAGTCCGGCATATGGCCGTCGCACCGCTCCTCGTCCGCTACCGCCGTTACATGGGGCCCATGTGTCCGAAACTTGGAATCGTTCCACTGCCGGCTGGGTGGGAGGATTATCGGGCAAGGACCTTCTGCATCGGAAGCCGGATACGACTCCAGGCTTCATTTCATATGCCGGGCCGACGGACCAGTTCAATCGGAGCTTTCCGGGGAATCCTCCGGGCTGCGATGTCAATCACGTCGACGGTATCGGCACGCTTCACCTATCCACCTACACCTATATAGCGACGATGGGGAGCATGAATCTTAACCTCGGAGGCGGATATCCGGATCTGCGCGATGCGATCGTCAACCTAGATATCCGGGGAAAGGGCTACGAGTCTGCGGGTTCCGAGCTCGTTTTCTGGGCGCAGGCCGACAACGATCGGAGTCTGCAGAATACGGCCACCTGGCGGCGAGCCAACTGGGCCTATACTGCAAAGCCGCTTTCGACTCACCTCAAGTCCGGTCAATGGGAGCAGGTGGTCCTAAGTCTGGACAACGACGCGAACAAATGGTCATACGGTGGCAACAATCGCAGCCAAACGAGATATGAACGTTACGACTATAACTCGCTTAACGACAGCCTGGCGGATGTCAGCTGTAATATCTTCTTCCTGCAGGCCTTTGTCAGTCCCGAAAATCCGCCCCGCGGAGAAATAGATTTTAGAAACTTATCTATCTCCTATCGCAATCATTCTCTCCTTTTTCCTGCGCATGGCACCAAGCTAATTTCGTGCCCGACGGATTCGCGGTCGAGCGCGGTCGCTTTGACCGATGGTTGGAGAAATGGCGAAGGCCGCATGTGGCAGTCTGCCGCCGCCCCAGTGTATCCCCAGGATTTTGTTTGGAAGCTCCCGACCCGCGCGGAGCTTCGCAGCCTGCAGATCCACCAGAATCCCGACTTTCCTGCGCGAGAGGTGGAGGTCCTCGGTTCGGAAGATTCCGAACATTGGGTAACGCTGGCTCGAGTCGAATTGCAGGCCGGTAGCAAGATTAGTGCGAATCACGCCTATAGTATGATCGAACTAGGCCAGTCTCGGTGCCAATATCTCAAGTTAAGAGTGTTAAGCGGCTATGAGCAGGAGGCCTGCGGCTTGGGAGAGGTCGAGCTGTTCGGCAAGGGGGTGGAAATGGCGACAAACCGGGGCTGGAACCACCTCAACGTCGATATCGACACAAACGGAAGCGGCGCCTCGCAACATTACCGTTTTGCCGTGAAGACGACCGACGGAGTCGTCTACGGCCCAGATTGCATCGTCTTTCCTCCGACCGACAACCGTCCGCTGGTCGAAAATGTCCGTATAATCCGCGAACACGACGAGGAGATGACCTTACAGGCAAGAGTCACGCCCATGGGCGCAAGGACCACGGCGATGGTCGAAACGCGTAACGATGCAGGGTGGCAGCGTTGTACAGAGCCCTTGTATGTGGGTTTGCAAAACACGCCCAGAGATGTCTTGGTTCATTTTAAAAGCCCATCCTCAAAAGGTGGAGCGGAATACCGGATGGTCGCGACCAATGAGCATGGAGCGGCCAGTGCGAATGCTTCCCGCTAAGACCGTGTGCAAAAATTAATTCCGATTTTCGTTTGGGAGAAGCGTATAGTTCCAAGCCGGGAGGACAGCATGTTTATAGAGGCCGATCTCGCCGATTTGCTCTGGGGAACGCTCGATTCCCGTCGGGTAGCGCCTGGTATCGAGCGAGCACGAGACCGAGAGTCCGGTGCCGGTGCGGGTTTCGCGGATGAGACGCAGGACGGTGGGATAATCGACGGGCGGCTGTCACGCCCAGTGCTTGCCGGTTCGGGAAAAGAGCCGATGCTCGATGGGATTCCTCTTGGAGGCACCGGTGGGATAATGGCAGACGGTGACGAACGGCCCGAAGGGATCGACCAGCTTTTCCTGAAGGGCGTGTTTCCGGAGGTAGGCGTCCGCTCCGTTGTTGCCGCCGTTGTCGGCGAGGATGAGCAGGCGGGAGACATCGGGAGAGCGGAGACGACCTTCGCGCAGCCAGACTCGGTCGATCCCGATCCGCAGCGCCGGTACAAGATGGTCTCCGACGCCCACAACGGAAAAACCTGGGTGTTCCCCACCGCCACCAGCGCCGACGGCGTCCGCTGGCAGGTCAAGCCGGACTTCGCGATCGAGGACTTCCTCGAGACCGCCTCGCTCAACAAGTTCAACGACCTCTATGGAGTCAACGGCCAGAAGATCCACGGCTGTTCGCCATTTATCTCCGAACCAACCGATTTGTTACGCCGACGGCCGGCGGCACTCCCGGCCTTCTCATTATGATCCATCCGAATCCGACCAAGATCCCACGCATGAAACCGACCGTTCCCTCAACCCTTCGCCTTGCGGCCCTGCTCGGGCTGGCCGTTGCCGCGCTGCCCGCCTTCGCCGCCGACCGCAGTTTCTATTTCCCCACGACCGGCGTCCGCTCCGAGGGCCGCGCCCTGCTCCTGGCCATCGACGACCAACTGCTGCCGCTCCGCGAGAACACGGTCGAGCACCTCTCGAAGCCGAAGCTGCGCAAGGAACCCGTCCTCTCGCCGAGTCCCGACGATCCGCTCGCCCCCGACCAAGTCGCCGCGCATTTCTACGGGTCCGTCCTCCATGACAACGGGAAGTTCCGCATGTGGTATTACCCGGTCGGGCTCAAGGTGCCCGGCGACGCCCGCCACGCCGACATCAAGCAGCTCAGCCTGGGACCGGTCTGCTACGCCGAGAGCGATGACGGCATCCGCTGGACCAAGCCCGTGCTCGAGCAGGTCGAGTTCAAGGGCAGCCGCCGCAACAACGCCGTTGCGCTGCCCGATGAACTCGTCTCGGGCGTGCATGTCATCAAGGAGGACGACGAGCCCGATCCCGCGCGGCGTTACAAGATGGTCTACAACGCCCACAACGGGAAAACCTGGGTTTTCCGCACCGCCACCAGCGCCGACGGCGTCCGCTGGCAGGCCGCATCGGACTTCGCGATCAAGGACTTCCTTGAGACCGCCTCGCTCTACAAGTTCAACGACACTTACTTTGTCCACGGCCAGCGTCTGACCTTCAGCGAGGGTGGAAACCGCGCCGGCCGGCAGGGGCGCGGCGTGCTCTCGCCCGATTTCAAACAGTGGATGCCCGGCGATACGCAGGGTTTCAACCTGCCGGAGCCGACCGATCCCACCGCCCGCGGCCACACCAAGCCCTACGACCAGGTCCACCTCGGCGTCGGCGCCGCCAGCTTCGGTAACGTCTGCATCGGTCTCTACGGCCTCTGGCACAACGCGCCCGGCGACGAGAGCTCGCAGAAGCACTGGGGTTGGTTCGGCTACGGCAAGATCTCCTGCGATCTTGGTCTCGTCATCAGCAACGACGGCATGCGCTTTCGTGAGCCGGTCAAGGGCCACGTCTACATCTCGCGCTTCGACGCTCCGGTCACGCCGATTCCGGGCAAAGACTATCCGACCATCCTAGCGCAGTCGGGCAACGGCATCTTGAATGTCGGCGACGAGACACGCATCTATTTCGGCCGCTGGCGCAATGCCGACTATGGTCAGGGATACTCTGGCGAGATCGCGCTCGCCACACTCCCGCGAGATCGTTGGGGCGCGGTGGGCCTGTTTCCCGCCAAGGTTCACGGCGGCGAAATCCCGGCACGGGGCTTAGTCTGGTCCGCCCCGGTGCGCTTGCCGGAAAGCGGCTGCACGGTCCTCCTTAATGCCGATCGCGCCAACCTGATGGACGTCGAGATCTCCGACGAACGCTTCGGTCTTCTCCCCGCCTACGCCGGCGCCAACGCGGGTCGCTCCAAGGTGGCCGGCGGCCTTGATTGTGCCGTGGCCTGGTCCGCCGACCTGTCGGCACTCGCCGGTCGCACCGTGCGTTTCAAGATCAACCTGCAACGCGGCGCTGACGGCACCGATCCGCGCCTCTTTGCCGTTACCTTGCAGGCCAACTGAGCCGTATCCATGCAGTCGGGAATTTCTTTGAGTGAAAACGGCAGTGATTCGGTGAGCGGAAATCCGACTGCAATGCGGTAGGAATCCACGTCTCATCAAGCACGTTATCAACGGTTTTAGCGATTTCCTACTGCATCGTTACGGCTGAGCCGGTCCCAGCAAACCACGCCCAATCTTAGCTAAGATGCGTCAAGGAATTTTCGGTCGATGATTCGCATCGGCCCAAAGATCAAGCTGCGACCATTTTGGTCACTATTTGCAGCCGTGACAATTTTTGAAAGACACTCCTGGTAGGTTGGCGCCTGAGGGTAGTTGCTGGCCGCCAGACTGCGCGCCAAGTCAGACGGGCCCACAAAGAGCACATCCACACCGTCGGTCGCGGCGATGGGACCCGCCGCGTTCACGCCTTGCAGCGACTCAATTTGGGCGATGAACACGGGCGGGGGCAGATCGGAAGGTGCTCGCAGGCCATCGTTGTAAGCGCGAATGGAACACGAAAAACCGCGACGGCCCCGAGGAGGCTAGACGCACGATTCCGGAATCGGGACGAGCCTGAACGCGGTCTACACCGGCGAACAGAATCTGCACGTGCTCGGCCGTGTTGTCATTCATCCTCAAGTAACGGTCAATGCCACGCTCTTCTACCGGCAACAACGTTACGAGGTTCACTTCGATGTGATCTACCTCACCGACGAGAAGAATTTCTCGACCGTTTTTGATGGCTGTTGCGGCTCCAACCTCGTCCTCCCCGGGGAGCCGATTCGCTATCGCGCTTCGGTGTCGTATCGCTTCTGTATTCGTCTCAACCGCGTGCCACTCCGCCTTCAGCTCTTCTTCTGCCTGCTTCCCGTCGTCGTGGCGTGCGGCGTCGGTTGTCGCCCGGCACCGAAGGATCCCTCCATCGAGAAATTGTCCTGGGAGCAAATCGTCGATCAGGCGCGTGGTCGGACCGTGAATCTCGCGATGTGGCAGGGGAACTCGCGGCCCAACGCGACACCCGCGACGGCGTTCTGACGCAGGGGAATAACGTCGCCGGCGCAACAACCTTTTCATGCCTCCCGCCGTTTCCGAGCCCTCAGCCATCGCCGTCGTCCTCGGCAGCGCCTTCGACCGTAGCTTGCCCGGGCAGCTCAAGTGGGAGACCCGGGAAATCAATACGCCGTGGGGCGCTCAGATCGTATTTGCGCTCAGCGATTCCCCGCGCCCCGCCTACGTTCTGTTCCGGCATGGCCTCCCGCACCGCTTGCTGCCGAACCAGATCAACTACCGGGCTCAAGCCGCCGCACTGCATGCGCTCGGAGTCGGAGCGCTTGTCATCAACAGCTCCGTGGGCGTGCTCGACGCCGGGATTCCGCTCAACACGCCCATGCTCGTCAGCGATCTGCTCATGCCCGAGAACCGTCTGCCGGACGGCAGCGCCTGTACGCTCTTCGTCGAACCCTCGGACGAACACGGTCATCTCGTACTCAACGAGGGGCTTTTCTCCCGCAGCCTGTCCCGTCAGGTGCAGTCATTCGCGCCCACTGCGATCAGGCCGATCGACGCGGGTCTCGTCT
>Ga0335394_10000513_pt1 | contig 41512 bp, 27 predicted proteins | sample MAT03_FD_205741 | JGI IMG/M metagenome (GOLD analysis project Ga0335394, IMG submission 205741) | Freshwater microbial communities from Lake Fryxell liftoff mats and glacier meltwater in Antarctica - MAT-03 (spades assembly) (version 2) ... | reverse complement strand
TCAATCTGCGGTTCCAGCAGATGCCGCGTGAAGGGGAAGATCATCACCTGCTTCACAACGGGGGTTACGTCCGGCGCTTCGCCTTCACTACAATAGACGGGCGCATTAAAGCGTTCCGCCACTTGATCGCAGTGGGACGATTTGAAGTGCGAATCCCCTAGCAATTGCCGACTCAGCCCGCCAAGTTCGGCTATCGCGTCGAAATGTGCCTCAATCGTGCTGTTCGTAGAAAAGCACGGAATCAATAGGTTGCCCTCATCGCGCTTGACGAAAAAAGGCCGATATTTACTGGGGGTCTGTTTGGAGGGAAAAATCTGATAAATGTTGGGGAAAATTTCGTTCATACTACCTCCTGATTAACAAAACAAGCGTTCTATTCTAAGTATATCCTTTATCAAGTGTGCGAAACAAGATCATCCTACAGGCTTGATGCACTTTTGCCGCAAAAACCATTTTTATCGTTTTGTGACAGTTCCTAAACTTGGATTCGCATAGGCTGTACTGTAGAATAGTACCAAAGTTCACAATCATGCTCGTCAACCTCAATTCTAGGAGGATTAGAAAGCAATATGGCAACCAACGGACACAAGCGTCTCCTCATCCCCGGCCCCGTCGAAGTGCGTCCAGAAATTTTACAGGCACAGACCGAATGGATGATCGGTCATCGCTCCACCGCCTTCGCTGATCTTTTTGCGCGTTTACAAGAAAAACTCAAAAAAGCCTTCGTCACACAAAACCGCGTCTTTGTGCAAGGCTCATCCGGCACCGGCTTATGGGAAGGCGCTTCCCGCAACTGCATCCGCGATGATCGCAAAGCCCTGCATCTGGTCGGCGGCGCATTTAGCGAGCGTTGGGCAGAAATCAGCAAGGCTAACGGCAAGCAAGTCGATATTATCACCGTCGAATGGGGACAAGCCCACACGCCCGAAATGGTGGCGGACGCGCTCAAAAATGCAGCACAGCCTTATGATGCGGTATGCGTCGTCCATAACGAAACCAGCACCGGCGTGACCAATCCGATCCAAGCGATTGGCGAGGTCGTGCGTCAATATGACACCACAGGCGAAACACTTTATCTGGTCGATACGGTTAGCGGTTTCCTCGGAATCGAACTGCGCCCCGATGATTGGGGCATCGATTTAGCCTTGACCTCCTCGCAGAAAGCCTTCGCGCTGCCGCCGGGGATCGCCTTCGCCAGCATCAGTGACCGCGTGTTGGATCGTGCCAAGCAGATTCCGTATCGCGGCTATTATTTTGACTTTATCGAAATTGATGACAGCCTCAAGAAAAACAACACGCCATCCACGCCGCCGATTTCGTTGATGTTCGCGGCGGATAAGCAGCTTGATGATATTCTGGTCGAAGGGCTGGAAAATCGCTGGGAACGCCATTTGCAAATGCGCGACCTGACGATCAATTGGGCGAATGCGCGTGATTTCGGTGTGTTCGCACAAGACGGCTATCGCTCCCCCACCGTCACCACCGTCGATAACCGCACTAAGGGAATCGACGTGGACAATATGGCGAAATTCATGGGGACAAAGGGCTTTAGCATGGATAAAGGCTACGGCAAGATCAAAGGCAAGACCTTCCGTATTGCTCACATGGGCGACATGAGCATCGCCACGATGGAAGAAGTGCTGTCTGGCCTTGACGAATTCATCGAGCAGTAATTCGCCTGATGTCGTTACGCACTCAAGTTGGTTGGTTTAAAGTAGGGACGACTCGGCGAGTCGTCCCTATTGCAAAAACCCGCAATCTGCATAAATTAAATGCTTGACTTGATCTTCTCTCTGTCACGGTGGTTCAAGAGAAGGAAACATAATATGACCGAAAATAATACACAACGTGGTCGGCAGAATTTAGCCGCTTGGGAAGCCAACAAGCCCACGAATTTTTTTACAAGCGATTTAAATTTACAAAATGTCCTCCGCCGTCACTTAGGCGATGAAGGATATGCTGCTGCCGCGCCGAATCTGACCGATTTCGGAGGCAAGGCCGCCACCCTAATTGATGAAGCCTGCAAAGTCGAAGATCGAATTGGCAATCATCCGCGCTTGTATCGCTATAATGGAATCGGGGAGCGCGTGGAGCAGATCGAATTTCATCCAAATCATGATGTGGTGGGGCGGGCGATCTGGGAAGCGCGAATCATGGCGCTGCAAGCTGAAGCGGGCAATACACGTCAGCAGATGGGGCTGTTTTATCTGCTCAGTCATACCGCCGACGGTCATTCATGCGGATTAGCGTGTACATCGGGCTTGATTCGCGCTCTGCAAACTGTCGCAGATGAGGCTGTGCGCGAACAATTTTTACCGCCGCTGCTCGATCCCGATTATGACCGGATGCAGCACGGCGCACAATTCCTTACTGAAGTGCAGGGCGGGAGCGATGTGGGCACGAATGCCGTCCTAGCGCGTAATGCAGGCGACGGAACATGGCGCATCACGGGCGAAAAATGGTTCTGCTCGAATGTAAACGCCGATCAATTTCTGGTGATGGCGCGTCCAGTAAATGCAACCGATGGCACACGCGGACTCGGCGCGTTCCTCATCCCGCGTAAGCTGGAAAATGGCGAGACCAACGGCTTTTATCTACGCCGCCTTAAGGACAAACTCGGCACGCGGCTGCTTGCCAGCGCCGAGCTGGATTTTGTGGATGCAGTCGCTTATCCAATTGGCCCCGTTGATGCCGGATTCAAGAATACCGTCGAACTTGTTTTGAACACCTCACGCCTGATGAATGCTGTTGCTTGCGCTGGCGTGATGCGCCGTGCTGCTATCGAAGCCGGGACTTATGCCTGTGCGCGGCAAGCCTTTGGCAGTCCCATCGCCAGCTATCCGCTGGTACAGGAAGCCGTCGCGGATATTCTGAGCGAGACTTATGCCGCCACCGCCAGCAGTTTTGCCTTAGCCGCCCTTTTGGACAAAATCGAGACAGGCGAGGCCAGCGACGACGAAAAAGCGGTCTATCGTCTTTTCGTCAACATCAACAAATACATCACCAGCATACGCGGCAGCGAGGCCGTCCATCGGGCGATAGAAGTCCTCGGCGGCAACGGCGCGATAGAATCGTTTAGCATCTTGCCGCGACTTTATCGGGATATGGTCGTGCTGGAAAGCTGGGAAGGTACACATAACGTCCTGTGCTTACAGGTCTTGCGCGATATTGCCCGTTATGGACTGCATGAGCCGTTTGCCCGTTTCATCCGCGCCCTATTAGACGACATCCACCATGAGCGCTTGGATGTCGATGTCTGGACGACACAAGAAGCCCTGACTCAAGCCCTTTCCTTATTAGGGCGCATCGCCGGATTGACTGATGATCGGCTCCGGCAGGCACACGCTCGGCGGTTGGTCGATTCGTTGGCGCATGTCGCACAGGCCGCGCTGCTGCTGGCGGAAGCCGATTGGGAATTGGCGCGGGGACTGCCCACGCTCAAGCCGGAGGCCGCGACGTATTTCGTCAACCGCCGCTTGCGTCCCGGCTACGATGCGCTGGACGATGCCGATTACTTGCCGCGCCTGGAAAAATTGATGACGGCATTCTAGCGAAAATGGATTTTTTCACCTTATGTCTCAGGATAGCTTATAATACAAAGTGTCCTGCGTTTTTTGTTGATAGGATGTGAGATGTATACCTCTTTTAAGATCGAAAACTTCCGAGGCTTTGACCACCTCGAATTGGATGACCTTGCCCGGATCAACCTTATCGCCGGAAAAAATAATGTGGGTAAAACCAGCCTGTTGGAAGCCATCTTTATAAATACCGGACACTTTAATTATGAAGTTCTAAGGCGCAAACGCAGCAATGGTAAAAATCCGTCACAACTTTCCTCTGCTTCTTTGTTTCACAATCTTGAAGTGAAAAAGCATTTGACAATTGATAGTTGCATTGATGGCGCTACAGGACGTGAGGTTGAAATCAGTTATTATGAAAATATAAATGATTTAAGCGATGACGAACATTTCGAGCGTTTAACTAAACCATTTTTAGCGGCAATAGATTTTGATGGCGTAGAACTTAATCAATGGCGTATCTTAAAATTTTTGTATTCAGATGGTAAGAAAATAAGTGCGGGTTTTGCAATTGAGTTATTGATCTTTTCTATGGTTAACATCGATATTGAACCTTTCAATATTGTGTTTGTTGCAAGTAGCGGTATAACCTCTCCTAAAGTATCAAATGCCGAGTTGTACAGTGCCTTACTTTTAGAAGATATAACAGCCAATCAGACGAGATTAGTTGAAGCACTTCGAATTCTTGAGCCACGCTTAGATTTAATCACTATATTAACTTTAGGAGATTCCAACGTCATACACGGGCAAATTGGTAATCAACTAATGCCACTTAATGCTATGGGTGAAGGTGTAGAACGTGTAACTGAGATGATTCTGGCTATTGGGAAAGCCCAAAATGGAATTCTACTCATTGATGAAATTGAGAATGGCTTCCATTATTCTGTTCTGGAAGATGTCTGGAAAGTGATCGCCAAGGCCGCCCGTGATTTTAACGTGCAAATTTTCGCCACGACCCACAGTTTAGAGACAATTCGTGCCGCACATCAAGCATTTAGCGAAAGTGACACCTACGACTTCCGCTATCATCGCTTAGATCGCAGAAAATCGGGTCAGATTACCGCCTCTAGTTACGATCAAGAAACGATGCAAGCGGCTGTTGAGATGGACTTTGAAATCCGAGGGTAATCCTTTTGGCGCAGATCATAGCGGAAGACAAACCAGGACGTTTGCTGATCGTGGAAGGGGCAGATGAAGTCACCTTCTTTAAAGCATTATGTGAATTCTTAGATATAGGTCATCTTATACAAATTGAGGATTACAAAGGTAAAGACCGCCTACGCCTATTTCTTGCTAACCTTGTTGAAGACAGCACCAGTTTTGATAGGCTGGCTCATCTTGGCATTGTCCGCGATGCAGGTTACAACACCAATGCTTTCGACAGTATTAGGAGTGCGTTGAGACACGCAAATACAAAGAATGTCTTAAACCAACTTCCAATACCTGAAAAGAATTTTGTCCCTTTTGGCAATCAACTCAAAGTTTCTACATTAATCTTGCCTGATGATGCGCTTGAGGGGACGCTCGAAAATGTGGTGTTAGAATCATTCAAGGAAGACTCAATCATCGCATGTGTCAATGCTTATTTTGCATGTTTAACAAGCAATGGATTAGCGCTAACCGAAAACGTTCTCCCCAAAGCAACAATGCGCGTTTTCTTGGCTGGCAAGTCGGTGGTCACAGGGGATACTCGCTGGTGGATAACCGATATCTATACCCAAGATTGGTGGTCGTGGGATAGCCCTGCATTCGACAGCATAAAACTTTTCTTGCGCCAAATGATTACTGATTGAATGTCTAACATACGACTTTTAGGAATGCCTCGCTTATGTCTTTGCGCTGAATCTCGTTGCTTGTTATAGTGGAAGCGAAACGACGATCACCAAACTTGAAGGACTCACCAGCACATGACCACAGTATATGCGGAACGTCTACGGCGCTTTCAAGAGGAACTTGGCAAGAGCGCTGATCTCGCTTTTCTGCCGATTTCGGCGGATTTACAATATCTGACGGGTATCCCGCGAGACATTCCCAACTTCGGGCGTACCATCCATCCGGGCGAGTGGCTGGAAGGGGCATGGATTGCGCCCGACAAGCCTGCGGTATTGGCGCTTCCGCGTATGACGGCAGAGTTTGGTGGGCTGAGTGGTACAGACGATACCGAACTGCGAATCTTGGGCGATTTTGACGATCCGGCGGTGCTTGTCTTAGATATTCTTAAGGGCTTTCATTTATCCACGACTCCGCGTGTCGCGCTGGGTGATCTCGCCGGGGCGCAGACCGCCGTTTATCTGCAAACGCTCCTGCCGAATGTGCTGTTTAGCTCCGCGACAGCAATCTGCCGCCGGATGCGCGTCATCAAAACCGAAACCGAAATCACCATGATGCGACGCGGTGGCGAAATTACCGAATCGGTTCTACAAGCCGTTTTGCCCAAACTCCGGCACGGCATGACCGAGTTGGAAATTACCGCTGAGGTCGATTATCAACTGCGTGTGCATGGTTCATTGGGGCCGTCTTTTACGACTTCGCTTTATAACAGCGGGCCAAATTTGCCGTTGACGATGAATCGGCTGACGACTTGGCACCGCGAACTGCATCCGCCGTGTTCGGTGCTGTTCGATTTTGGCGCTGTCCACGAGGGCTACTGCTACGATTATGGGCGTACAGTGTCGTTTGGCGAACCGTCAGCAGAATTTCAGATTGTCCACAGTTTGATTATGCAAGCACAGGCGGCGGGCGTGGCGGCTTTAAAAGCTGGCGAAGTGACCTGCGCCGAAGTCGATGCAGCGGCGCGGCGCGTCATCGCGGATTCGGGCTATGGCGAAGCCTTCCGTCACCGTTTGGGGCATGGGATCGGTTTGGATGTGCATGAGCCGCCCTTCCTGACCGCAATCGATGATACGCCTGTGCAAGAAGGCATGTTGTTTACCATCGAGCCGAGCATCCTACAAAATCAAGGCTTTTCCGCCCGTGTGGAAGATGTGGTCGTGGCGCGTCCTGATGGCGGCGAAAAACTGACCAACGGCTTTCAGGAGTTATACGTTGTGGATTAGCGGGAGAACCCCACCCCAGCCCTCTGAGCGATAGCCGTACACAGGGAGGGAGTAAGTCATGGCGTTTTCTCCCTCGTTGAGTTCGGGGAGGGGGTAAAAAGGCGTATTTAAAAACTTAGGACTTTCGCTCACGCATTTACCCCACCCCTAAATCCCCTCCCCATTGCATGGAGAGGGGACTTCAAGATGCGTTTTTCTCCCCCTCTCCAAGTATTGGAGAGGGAGCCGGGGGGTGAGGTAAGCGAAAGTCCTAAAACTAAAGAGCATTATCAATTCCATTCACCCGAAAGGCGCACCGTGACGCTTACGTTTGTCCATATTAGCGATACCCATCTGCACAAGAACCCGAATTACACGGGCGATTATGTCAAATTTTCATCTCGCGTCAGCGTGGCGGAACTCGTGCGGCAGATTAATGCGCTGCCTTTCCCGGTGGATTTTGTGCTGCACACCGGGGACATCATGAATGACCCAGAGCGCGACTTAGATTACATCGTGGCGCGGGAGCTATTAGAAGCCATTCGTTTTCCGGTATTTTATCTGCCGGGCAATCATGACCGCGTAGAAGGGGTGCAGCGTGTCATGTTGGGGCGCGGGGATGCCGATCTTACACCCCGCTTGGATTATATTATCGAGCGCGACGGGGTGCAGATCATCTGTCTAGACAGCACGATAAAAGGGTCAGCGGCGGGAATCATCCAGCCGAGTCAGTTGGCGTGGCTGGAAAGCCTATTTATACCGGAAGATGATCGCCCGTTGGTCGTGGCGCTGCATCATCATCCGCTGCCGTCCGGCGCTCCTTGGTTGGACGAAATTGTGCTGAAGAATGGGGTGGAATTTCATAACGTCCTCTTGAAAGCGCGGCATCGTTTACGCGCCGTATTGTATGGGCATATCCACGAGGACATGACGACCATCCGCGACAGCATTAATTACGTCAGCGTCCGCAGCACATGGTTCCAGACGCGCACATGGTACGGGCAAACCCAGCCCGTGAACGATCCCTTTCACGATCCGACTTTTAATGTTGTGACGATTACGGCGCAGGATACATTTATCCGCCGTCATCATTTTCATCTGCCGGGGAACTGATCTTAGCCTCCAAGGTAAGGCTGCTATGAAACAGGCTGACAACAGAAAATCCAAATTTGAAAGGGGCGAAGCCATTGACCTCGCCCCATACACTTTGTGAACCTTAGCGTTCTTTGCGCCTTTGCGTCAAATCTTCCTTTTACTGCTCAATCGCATGTTCATCACGCGGCGCACCCAGATACGAGCGTTCCAGATCGACGATCTCCGGCTCCAGCTTGACGAACAAGGCGGCGGGTTCGCGCAGTTTTTGCCCCGCTTGCAATTCGCTTTTCGTCCATGTGCCAATTGCGCCTGTCGCGTCGTAAATCAGCCCTTTGTGGCTGCGCGTTGCCTCGGCATATTCTTCAATTCGCAGTTCACCGAACAACCGTCCGTCGTAGCCAAGATACTCATGCAATTGCTGGGCGCTGTGCGGCAAAAATGGCGCGAGCAGGATTTTTAGATTGTCGATCACGCGCAGAATCGTATAAACCGACGTTGCTGCCGTCGCCGGATTATCTTTGATCGTCTTCCAGGGTTCGTGATCGCTCAGATAAGTATTCGCATCACGGACGAGCGCCATCGCGGTTTCGAGCGCTTGCTTGAGCTTCACTTTTTCTAGCAGCGTGCCGATTTCGTCGAAGGCGGCTTCGGTCTTGGCGAGGATGGCTTTTTCCGCGCTGCCCAATTCGCCCGATTCGGGGACTGCACCGTCGAAGCGTTTATACGCAAAACTCAACACGCGGTTGACCAGATTCCCCCACGCCGCGACGAGTTCATTATTCACGCGCTCCAAGAATCCCTGCCATGAAAAATCCGAATCGGAGGATTCCGGGAATGTACGGGCGACATAAAAACGCAGCGCGTCGGCTTGATAGCGTTCCAGAATGTCCGGTGCCCAGATCGCCCAATTGCGGCTTTTGGAGAACTGCTTGCCTTCGATATTCATGAATTCATTGGCAGGCACATCATACGGGAGTTGTAGGGGCGCATCATACGATGACGATTCGCCCGACTCGTTGTAAATGCCATCTATGCCGAGCAGTTCCGCCTGCCAAATAATGGTATGGAACGGGATGTTATCCTTGCCGATGAAGTTGTAAATCTCCGCTTTGGGGTTGTACCACCAGTCCTTCCACGCATCCGGCTGACCGCTGTTTTTCGCCCATTCGATGCTGGCGGTAAAGTAACCCATTACAGCCTCGAACCACACGTACAGCTTTTTATCCTCCCAACCTGCCAGTGGCACATCAATGCCCCAATCAATATCGCGGGTGATCGGCCTGCCGCGCAGACCGTCCGCCACAAAATTGCGCGTGAATTTGGTCACGTTAGGCCGCCATAAATTTTCATGCGCGTCGATATAAGCCAGCAATTGATCGCTGAATTTACTCAGATCGAGGAAGTAATGTTCGGCCTGCCGGACGATCAGTTTATCGTCGGGGTTGCCTTTGCTGCGCGGATTGATGAGCAGCGTCGCATCCAGCAGATTGCCGCAGTTGTCGCATTGGTCGCCGCGTGCGTCGGGGAAGTGGCAGATATAACACTCGCCTTCGACATAACGATCTGGCAAAAAGCGTTTTTCCTGTTCGCTGTAGAGTAGTTCCTGGCTTTCCTTATAGAGATAGCCGCGTTCCAGCAGCAGCAGGAAAATGTCCTGCGCGATTTTGTGATGATTCTCGGTATCGGTATGCGTGAACAGATCGTAAGTGATGCCGATTTTTTGCTGCGTGAGCAAAAAGCGCTCGTGATAATGCTCGAACACCTCCCGCGCCGGAATGCCGCGTTTATCGGCCTCCACCGAGATCGGCGTACCGTGACTATCGCTGCCGGAAACCATCAGGACATGGTTGCCTTTTAAACGGTGATAACGGGCGAAAATATCAGCAGGCAGGTATGCACCCGCCAGATGTCCGACGTGTAAATCGCCGTTGGCATAAGGCCAAGCGACAGAGACATGGATATGTTTGGGTTCATGAGTCATGATTCGTTCCTTATAGCGATTGGCGGTTAGCTTTTCGTGATGAACAAAATATAAAAACGGGAAAATTCGGACGTACTATAGCGTTTTTAGCTGAAAGCTGACAGGCTGACGGCTGAACGCTGCAAACAAAAAACCGCCTATCGGGGATGACAGGCGGCGTAATTTACACATTAGCACAAAGCAGCGCGGTTAGCAGTCGCGCAAAGACAGCCTGTCCCCAAAAGGCGGGTACGGCATTCGCATAGCGCGGGTGAAGGTTGTCGCAAAAGTATTCATATGCTTAGTATAGAAAAAATAAGCCAATGGAGTCAAGTGGTTTTGACATCGGCGAATGGCTAAAGAAATGGCTACTGTAGGGAGTGACACGCAGGTCACTCCCGGCGGACACACATCGGTCACTCTCTACACGCACGAAAAAGCCACTCCCGTTTAATCCCGCATCTATCCTATTGCGGCTGAAGCTGCCCCGACCAGATTTGCCACGCGAGTAATGATTTTGCGACAAGGCTCAACACAATGTAGGCACGTTCTCCAAATAGATAATTTTTCCACGGCCCCACACGGCGATATTGCAGCCACATATTCAGCGCGAAGATATTAAAGAAGACGAAGATTGACGCGATGATGGCATAAACAAAACCGGGGATTTCGGTATCGACGGATTGTGCCGCACCGATGATATAAAACACGATTACGATCCAAGGGATGATTCCGGCGATGCAGCCGTAGATGAAGGCCGTCCAATCGGTTTTTTCGGTGGTCTGGTTGTGCAGCTCCATCATCAAGCCGAACAAGTTCATCATCGCGTTTAAGCCGAACATCAGAATAAGGGTGGAAATATCATAAACGCCGACGAGCATCCCGATGAGTACAATCATCAGCGACGAACTGAGCGCATATTCATACCAACGTGCCGGATTCATGTTGCGCTTAAGGTTTTTTACGTACCAATCATATAAGACCGTCCCCAACAAAAAGTGGGCGACGGCGGAAAGCAGTAAGAATAAAGCGACTGCTGGGCCAAACGGGAAACTGGCGGCTTCTTGGAGATTTTGTTCCAGAGTGAACGTGTCTTCGGCGACAACAGCGCGAAGATAGAGCGTACTCAGGGTGATGCTGAAATCCGAACTCAGCACAATCATGGCGATGCCTTGAATGAGATGAAAAACACCCATTATCAAGTTGAATCGGCGTAAATTGACAAAGACGCGATCAGGTGTATTGGAAGCGATTGCTGTAGACATATTTTCCCCTTCATAGATGCAGTTCAAAGCGGCGAAATTTCAGGCCAGATTATGGATTACACTTCCTGTGGCAAAAATGAGGGTGACGTGTGAATATCGTCAGTAAACGCCGCTTTATACAAATACCCTGCCAAAAGTAAGCGTTATGTCCCCGCGCATCGTCAGTTGGCAGCAATACCGTTTGATCGGATAATATAACACTAGACTGCAACCTCACGATCCGCAAACGGAAAAAAACGACATGACCGATCAAGCTAATCCGCCGATCTCGAACTTGCTGCGTTACGTCACCTTGATCGAAGCGATAGTGTTGGTCGGTGCTGGCGGCGGACTTTTCTTTTTCCCAGAACAAATCGGTAAAGTATGGACTTCCTCGTTTCAAGCCATCCTCGCGGCATATGTGGGTTTTGTGCTGCCGGATGAACAACCAAAATTAAGTCATGCCTCAAAGCAAATATAGCTCTTTAGACGCAGGACTTTAGCTCACTGGCAAAATGACGGCGATACCACTCTACAAGACCGTCTCTTTCGTTGGTAAGATGCGTGGCTACGTCTATTCCCACTATAAAGGATCAGCCTCGTGATCGTCACTGTCACCGCCAATACTACGATTGATTTGACCCTGTTTGTCGCGTCCTTCCAGATGAACCGCACTATGCGAGCGACCAGCAACGTCCAGAGCATGGGCGGCAAGCCCACCGATGCATCATGGATTTTGGGCGAAATCGGCATCCCTAGTCTTGCACTCGGTTTCGCTGCTGGCCCGATGGGGCGCAAAGCCGAAATTTTGCTGGAATCCAAAGGTGTTACCCATGATTTTATCCAAGTCGGCGGCGAGACGCGCATCAATGTTGTCATCGTCAGCGAGGATGGCGCGGGACAGGCCACCGTCACCACCTCGACGTTAGAAGTTTCGCCGGAGCATATCGAAGCCTTGCGCCTGCGCTTTGAATCGGCCTTACATGAGGCGACTTGCGTCGTCCTTGGTGGGACGCTGCCGAAAATGATGACTCCGTTGTTTTATACAGACTTCATCGGAATCGCCCGAAAACGCGGCATCCCGGTCATCTTCGACGCGGACGAGCCGAACCTCAGCGCTGGCCTCGCCTCGCAGCCCACCTATATCAAGCCGAATCAGCATGAACTTGAAGCGCTCACCAAGCAGCCGATCAACACGGTTGAGGATGCCTATCGCGCCGGACGAGAAGTTTATGAGCGCACCGGCACCTGCCCGATCATCACACTCGGCGCGGAAGGCGGACTCGCTATCCTGCCAGATCGGGCATATCGTATCCCGCCGCTGGAACTGGAAGTCGTGAGCGCATCCGGCGCGGGGGATGGCATGTTAGCGGGATTGGCGGCGGCGGTCAGCAAAGGGCAGCCAATTGAAGAAGGGTTACGGTTGGGGACAGCGGCGGCTTCGGCAGTCTGCCTGATGCCCGGTACGGCGGACTGCCGTAAAGCCGATGTCGAGCGCTTTCTGCCCTTAGTGGAATTGATTCCGTACCCGTAAGCATCCCCACGCCTAAAGGCGGGGGCTTTTAAAAGCCCTAATGCTTACCCGACTCGGTTCCCTTCGGGGAACTCCGTTAGCGGTGAATAGATAGGCACTTTGGGATGCTTCACCAGTTCCAAACTCTGCCGTGAGTGGTTAAACAGGCGATTGGGAAAAGCCAGTGCCGCTCACGCCAAACCACCGCATAACATTGTCAAGGTGAACTTAACCCCGCGCAAGCGGAGCAGGCTTTGAGGGAGAGCCAGCAGGTAACTGCAAATCTCCCTTTCCCTTCCGGGATTATCGTCAGCTACTATTGAATGGATTAAGGTGCTTACCGCGAACCTTTGGTTCGCCCCCTTGCCTAAAGGCAGCGGTATCTCGCACCGATTTCGATGACGTGGATTGTCTAAGCAGCGGAAACACCTACTAGCAGCATAAAGGCCACTGCTTCCACAACGGCGGTGCCAAACAACAAGCCAATACTAAAAAAAGCGAACCGATTCCAGCGGAGCGGATCGCGTGTATCCTTAATCCGCCAAAGCTGCCAAAGTGCCAGCGGGGACATCAGGCCAATTGCTAATGCAACAAGCGCGGGTAAACCCATCACCACCAGCAGAGGCAGCGAGAGGTAAGCAGCAGTCATCAATGCAGCATACAGTTGTGCAGCATTTCGGCTGCCAAGCCGCACGACCAAGGTGCGCTTGCCAACAGCGCTGTCCCCCGCTGCGTCAGGAAATGCAACAGCCAGCAGCATACAAAATTGCAGACACGACAGCGGGAAAATCGCTAACAGAGGGAGGACTGTCAGCCGTCCATATTGAAGATAAAACCCAGTGAGGACGGTCAAGCCGGGGATGAGCAGCGCCCCGACCAATTCACCCAAGCCTCTCGAATGGAGACGCAGCGGCGGCGCACTATAAAACCACGCCAGAAATAAAGCCAGCAGGATGAGCGGGATCGTCAATGCGCCAGTGCCAACTGCGAATCGCAAAATGATAGCGGCTGTTACGGCGATCCCTGCCATCACCAGCGCCGTTATCAGGGCTACCTGCGGCGGCAACACATCATCCGTTAAGATACGGCTTCCGCCTGACCAATTCGTCGGGGTCGGATTGGCGCGATCCGCTTTGAGGTCAAAATAATCGTTGCTGTAATGCGTCGTCCATTGTATGGCGGTGATGGCGATCTGTCCCCACAGCAGCGCCGTTGTATCCAGTGTCGCACCAGAATAAAGGGCAGCGGCGATGCCGAGCGCGTGGAAAATCACTCCGGCGACTAAAAATATAGGCCGCCCCAACACAATAAAGGCATAAAGACGGCTGATCCAACTATTTTTCACCATAGGCTTATGCAATTATCGCTGGATATAAACTGGCTGATAGCCCAGCATCCGCCCGATGAACGCGCCGACTTTAATCACGAACTGTTGTACCGGAATCGGGACGTGGGCGTAATAGCCTTCGGGATAGGCTTCCGCCAGCACCGCCATCCGCAAAAAGCGCGGCTGACCTCTTTTGTTCGCCAAGCCAGCGGAAGCAAGGTTGCAAACCGTCTCCAGAATAAGATCGGCATGGAGCGCCGGACGCAGCGTGACCAAACAGCGCAGTGCGCCTTCGCCCGTATTACGCGGCTGATGGACTGCCTCACGCGGGACGACAATGCTCCCGCCTGCTTGTATCACTTCGGTCACGTTATCAACCGTGATCGTCAGTTCGCCGGAAAGGACTTCAAAGGTTTTCGATTGCAGTGGATGACTTGCCGCAAACGGCATTATGCCATCGCGCTTGAGCGTCCACTCAAACTGAAAATAGTCACCGTCGGTTTCTTCCGCCGTCATGATGAACCTGAATTTTTCGCCGCTGATCGGGTTTTCGATGATTTTTCCGGCTTTAGACAATGCACTCGCCTTCTGTATAATGTTCGTTCAGAATAGCAAGAATTTTAACGCAAACATACAAAGATATAGAGGCGCAATAAACGATGCCCATCAAAGCAATCATCTTCGATATGGACGGAGTTCTGGTGGATTCCGAAGTGTATTGGCTTAAATCACGCGAAGAATTCGCCCGCGATCTTGGCAAAGTCTGGACGGATGCCGATCAACGCATGGCGATGGGGCGCAGCACGATTGAATGGGCGCACGTCATGAAAGAGCGTCTGGCGCTCGGTTGGTCGTTGGAACGCATCATGGATGATGTGATGGCGCGGGTCATGGCGCATTTTGAAGAACGCCTGCCCACTCGCCCCGGTGCAATTGAGGCAGTGCATCTGGCGGCGAGTCAGTATCGTGTGGCGTTGGCTTCCGGTTCACCAACCAAGATTATCCAGCATGTGATGCAGTTGACCGGACTCGATCAGATTTTTGAGTTTATGGTGTATGGCGACGACATTCCCAACGGCAAACCCGCGCCTGATATTTATATCGAAGCCATGCGCTTGCTCGGTGTCTCGCCTGCGGAATCCGTCGGGATTGAAGACTCCGGCAACGGCTTACGCTCGCTCAAAGCGGCAGGGATGCACATTATCGCCGCACCAAGTCCGGCTTTTCCGCTGTCAGATGAGCTTTTACAATTGGCAGACGTGAAAATCGACTCGCTGGAAGCGTTCTCGCTGGAACTACTCGCCGCTTTTGATAAATCGTAGAGGCGCGACCCAATATCTCGGACGAGAAATAAAAAAGCCGCATCTTTTGGATACACCTCACACAAAAAATAGGGCTAGAGGGCAACAAGTGTCCACTAGCCCTATTTTTAAGTTCAATCCGTTTAGGGTGCAGTCGCATCCGGGAAGATCAAGACCCGGATGTTCGCCAGCGTATACAGCAAATTGGCGTTTGCGGCGTTCAACCCATATTCACTAATCGCCGCTGCCGAAAGGTCGCCCACGCCACCCGGTGATACACTCGGCGAGAATAAATCGCCACTCAAGCCGCTGTTGGGTAGTTCATCGTAAGAGCGCCACAGGTTAAAGACTGGCAGATCATTTTCAGCCGCGACCTCGACGATGATCTCGTTATAGGCGTATATCTGCTCGACAGAGACATCCCCCACCAAGCGCGGTGGAATAGTGGAGAAAACTGGAATAACGCCATTTTGGGTGCTGATGTCGATGATGCTTTGCAGGCTGGTGCGGAAAACCTCAGCATCCGTCAATTGCAGCACATCAAAATACCCAACCCCGATGACCATGACCGAAGGCCGAATCAGGCGGATTTCGCACGCCAGCGGCGTTTCGCCTGCCGTGCAGAAATTCGCATCCGCTTGCGCCGGGTCGATCAAGTCTTGGGCGCGCCAGTTATCGGATACCGCCACACTCACGCGGTTAAAGCTGTCGATCCCGTTGACTTCAGTGATATTGTACCAGTCGATAATATCCTGCAAATCAAGTGTCGAGTCGTCCAGCACATAATTCGCTGAGTCGCTGAAAGGACTGATGTAGCCTGTGATTCGCATCGTACCATCGCCTGCCGTGCCAAAGACGGTTGGCTGATTGCCGAAGGTGAGGCCGAGTTCATAGATTTGTCGCAACGTTGTTTGATCGTCAAAGCCGCCCAATTCCGGCACGATGGGGGCTTCCGCCACAATATCGGGCGTGGGTGCGCCGTCAGTGACGGTGATGGTCGATTGCGCGTTACTCGTCCCACCGAGACCGTTAACCGTTAGCGTGACGGTGTATGTTCCCGCCACCGTATATTCATACATTGGACTCACTTCTGTGCTGGTCGTGCCATCGCCAAAATCCCACAGACGATCTGTGATGTCGCCTGTTGATGTATCGGTGAACGTGACCATCAGTGGCGCTGTTCCGTCGGTCACATCGGGTGTAAAGACCGCTGTCGGCGCGACTGGCGCAGCATTGACCGTAATCATCGATTGCGCGTTACTCGTCCCGCCGGGGCCATTGACCGTCAACGTCACAGTGTATGTTCCAGCAGTGTTGTAGATATACACCGGACTGACTTCCGTACTCGTCCCACCGTCGCCAAAGTCCCACAGACGATCTGTGATGTCGCCTGTCGATGCGTCGGTGAATGTGACTGTCAACGGCGCGGTTCCGTCCGCCACATCGGGTGTAAAGACCGCTGTCGGCGCGACTGGCGCAGCATTGACCGTAATCATCGATTGCGCGTTACTCGTCCCGCCGGGGCCATTGACCGTCAACGTGACAGTGTAACTTCCAGCTACGGTGTACTCATGCGCCGGACTGACTTCAATGCTGGTCGTGCCGTCGCCAAAGTCCCACACACGATCAGTGATGTCGCCTGTCGATGCGTCGGTGAATGTGACCGTCAGCGGCGCTGTTCCCTCGGTCACATCGGGTGTAAAGACCGCTATCGGCGCGACTGGCGCAGCAGTGACCGTAATTGTTGATTGAGCGCTGTTCGTCCCACCGGGGCCATTGGCGGTCAACGTGACAGTGTAACTTCCAGCTACGGTATATTCATGTACCGGGCTGACTTCGGCACTGGTTGTTCCATCGCCAAAATCCCACACACGATCTATGATGTCGCCCATTGATGCATCGGTGAATGTGACCGTCAGTGGCGCTGTTCCGTCGGTCACATCGGGTGTAAAGACCGCTGTCGGCGCGACTGGCGCAGCAGTGACCGTAATTGTTGATTGAGCGCTGTTCGTCCCACCGGGGCCATTGACCGTCAACGTCACAGTGTATGTTCCAGCAGTGTTGTAGATATACACCGGACTGACTTCGGTGCTGGTCGTGCCATCGCCAAAATCCCATGTGCGATCTGTGATGTCGCCCATTGATGCATCGGTGAATGTGACCGTCAGTGGCGCTGTTCCCTCGGTTACATCGGGTGTAAAGACCGCTGTCGGTGCGACTGGCGCAGCAATGACCGTAATCGTCGTTTGTGCGTTACTCGTCCCGCCGGGGCCGTTAACCGTTAGCGTGACAGTGTATGTTCCCGCCACCGTATATTCATGTACCGGACTGACTTCAATGCTGGTCGTGCCGTCGCCAAAAGCCCATGTGCGATCTGTGATGTCGCCTGTTGACGCATCGGTGAACGTCACTGTCAGCGGCGCTGTTCCCTCGGTTACATCGGGTGTAAAGACCGCTGTCGGTGCGACTGGCGCAGCAATGACCGTAATCGTCGTTTGTGCGTTACTCGTCCCGCCGGGGCCGTTAACCGTTAGCGTGACAGTGTATGTTCCCGCCACCGTATATTCATGTACCGGACTGACTTCAATGCTCGTCCCACCGTCGCCAAAAGCCCATGTGCGATCTGTGATGTCGCCTGTTGACGCATCGGTGAATGTGACTGTCAGCGGCGCTGTTCCCTCGGTTACATCGGGTGTAAAGACCGCTGTCGGTGCGACTGGCGCAGCATTGACCGTAATCGTCGATTGAGCGCTGTTCGTTCCGCCGGGGCCGTTAACCGTTAGCGTGACGGTATACGTTCCGGCTGTGTTGTAGATATAAACCGGGCTAACCTCGGCACTGGTTGTTCCATCGCCAAAGTCCCACACACGATCTGTGATGTCGCCCATTGATGCATCGGTGAATGTGACCGTTAGCGGCGCTGTTCCGCCGTTGGTGTCCGGCACAAATCCGGCGATGGACGGTGCAGGGGTGTTGGTCGGAATTTCTGTCGGAGTCTCTGTAAATGTAGGCTCTGGTGTATTCGTCGGGATTTCCGTCGGGGTTTCTGTCGCCGTTGGAATCTCGGTATTCGTTGCCGTCGCCGTTGGAATGTCAGTATTGGTCGGGGTCGCCGTCGGCACGTCGGTATTCGTCGGGATTTCCGTCGGGGTTTCTGTCGCCGTTGGAATCTCGGTATTCGTCACCGTCGCTGTTTCGGTCAGCGTGGGTTCAGGCGTGAAGGTGCTGGTCGCGGTTGACGTTTCCGTCAGTGTTGGCAGCATTGTTTCTGTCGATGTCGCGCTCGGCTGATCTGTCGTCGTTGATGTCGGTGTTTCCGTCAGCGTCGGCACGAGGGTATTAGTCGCCGTTGCAGTGGCGGTTTCGGTGGCGGTGCTAGTCGCAGTTTCGACTGTAACCGTCGGAGTCGCGGTGGATGTCGGTGTTGTTGTTGCGGTAGCCGTTGCGCTGGCGGTACTGGTTGAGATCGCGGTTGGCGGCAGACCGTTGACGGTGATGGTCGATTGCGCCGTCCCCTGTCCACCTTGACCCGTGACGATTAGCGTGACGGTATAAACGCCCGGATTAGCATAAACATGGATTGGATTCTGTTCGGTGCCGAGGCTGCCATCCCCGAAGTTCCAGCTATACGCCGTAATCTGCCCGGTGGACGCACTCGTGAACTGCACGGAGAGGGGCGCTTGTCCGTTATTAGGATTCGGCGTAAATATGGCGACAGGCGCGGGAACAATCGGATTTTCCACGGTGATTTGGCGGACGAATGTGCTTGCACCGCCGGAACCGCTTACCGTCAAGATGACGTTATACGTCCCGACAATGCTAAAAGTGCGAACCGGATTGCGCTCGGTACTCGTGCCGCCGTCGCCAAACTGCCACAAATAAGCCGTAATCTGCCCCGTCGATTGGTCGGTAAAACGGACAACCAATGGCAAAGCGCCGGCGAGTCGATCAGCAGCAAAAGCGGCTGTCGGCGGAGTTGCGCCTTGAATAGTGATCTGCTGGCTGACGTTGGAATCGCCACCGGGGCCGACCACGCCGAGCGTGACGGTATAAATACCCGGCGCGGCATAGGTATGGGTCGGATTATTCCCTGTGTCGGTGGTGCCATCGCCGAACTGCCACAAAATGCCGGTGAGCTGTCCGGTGGATTGATTGATAAAGGTCGCGGTGTTTGCGGGCTGATTGCTGGTATAGACGCGTGAGAAAGCCGCAATCGGACGCGGGATGTTGGGTGTAATGGTTGGTGCAGGCGTAGGCGCGCTATTCTGCACACGGATGCCGCTGGTCACTGTCGAAAGGCTCGTCCCATCGCGTAGAGTCACGGTCAAACGAAGTTGATACGTGCCGTCGGCGACGGTATTCGTATTCCAAACGCCAAGTAATCCATTACTGATCGGGGTTTGAACTACGCCAAGCGGATTAAAAAGGTTAGCCGGATTCGGGTCGGTGCCGTAAGCAAGCGTGTATTGTAGAAATTGTGGATAGACTGCCGAGCCAATAATTTGGACATTCCCGGCGACAACATTGCCTGCCAGCGGGGAACGGATGCCGATATTTACGGCGGATACGCTGTCACCAGAAGGATTGTTGACCACTATTGGTGGCGGTGTAGCAGTCGGTGGCAGCGCTGCCGTCGGCACAAACGGCTGGAAGGTATTGGTCACGACAGCGGGAATTGAAGTGGGGATGATTTGCCCACTTTGTCCGTTGTTCCCTGGTTGTGGCAGGGGCGTAATCGTGACGGTGGGTGTAAAAGAAGGTGGCAGGGTAAAAGGGCGTGATAGCGACGTGGTGGCTTCGCTGGTCGCGGTACCAGCGGCAGCCGCTGCGACGGTGCTGGCTGCTTGATCGCCGGAGTCATCGCCGCCACTGGTAAAGAGGAGGATGCCAATAAAAATAACCACTACGACTGCAAGCGCCACGAGCAATCCTACGAGCGCCGTAAGTCTGGATGAAGATGACATACGAACTTCCTCTCTATTACTAATTTAAAGCAGAATCTTACAGCGTTTAGCATGTCACCGCAACCTAAGAGCGAGATGAGTAAATCCCCACGATTGCCCTACGCCCGCAGCGCCCATTTTGCTTCTTCGATGCCTGCCTGATGATTCTCCCATCGCGCCAGCGTGAACAGAAAATCCGAGAGGCGGTTCAGATACGGGACGACAAAATCGCCAATCGGCTCATGCGCCCCCAGCGTCAGCACACACCTTTCCGCCCGACGGCACACCGTCCGCGCCACATGAAGCTGCGCCGCCGCCAGATTGCCACCCGGCAGGATAAAATTTTTCAATTCGGGAAGATCAGCCGTCATTTGGTCAATCGTCTGTTCCAGCCAATCAACTTTTTCCGTGTCCATCCGCACCACCCAATCAGCCTTTGCATCGAGCGGAGTCGCCAGATCAGCGCCGAGATAAAAGAGGTGCGTTTGCACTTGTTCCAGCCAATCACCCGTTTGCTTGTGGGGTTTGTGCGCCCGTGCCACACCGATTATGCTGTTCAGTTCATCCACCGTGCCGTAGGACTCCACACGCAAATGCGTTTTGGAAACACGTCCGCCGGAAAAGAGGCTGGTCATGCCGTCGTCACCTGTTTTGGTGTAAATTTTCATACGTTCTCCGTTGCGATTGACGAACATTCGTGCTATAATGTGTCCTCTAACACGAATTGCCGTTTTGGATTATAGTTAGTCTAAACGCCTATTTTAACCTGAAAGAGTGTAAATCATGGCGAGAAAAAAGAGCAGGTCGGACGACGACGGTTTATTTGGGAACACCAGCCATCAAAGCCCACAGGATGAGGGGCGGCAAAAAGCGCTGGACGCAACCTTAGCCGACATCACCAAGCGGCATGGTGAAGGCACGATTCTTCGGTTGGGTGACGCGCAGCACCTCGCAGTCGAGACGATTCCTACCGGTTCGCTGACTGTGGATATTGCGCTGGGCGTAGGCGGTGTGCCGCGTGGGCGCATTACGGAGATTTACGGCCCAGAAAGTTCGGGGAAATGTCTGAGTAAAGACACTTTCTGTCTTACCGAAGCTGGTTTGCTGACGATAGAAGAGGTGTTTTCACATAATGGGCATAAAGCAACCTGCACCAATCGTATCCTTGAGCAAGAATTCAGTCTAGTAAACGAACAAGGCATCTTAGAATCGACTTCACACTTCACTTGGAATAATCGCAAACCGATCAAGCGTATTCGCACCAGCGCCGGGTTAACGATTGAAGCCACCCATAATCATCGCTTGCGTGTGATGAATGATGATGGGCATATTGTGTGGCGCAATGCTGGCGATATCCGTCTTGGTGATTATCTGCCTATGCTGCGTGGTACAAACCAATTCGGAAGCAGCGAACTTTCTACCGATGAAGCGACATTTATCGGCTATTTAGTCGCTGATGGCTCACTTTCCGATAAAGTACGCATTGCCTTTTCCAACAGCGATCCGCAGGTCATCACAGAATATCATCGCATTGCCGCCACGCTTACGGATACAGCGGTGCGCGTGTATCCTAAAACGAATACGGCGACGATTGACCACCATATCAACGACAAGGCCTTCCGCACCTTAGTAAAAGAACGCTACGGCTTGGAATACGAACTCGCAGCAGGAAAAACCGTTCCCCAATGTGTACGCATGGCAAGCCGCGAAGCCCAGATCGCATTTTTACGGGCTTATTTCGAGTTAGAATGCTCGGTTGAAGCGGAAAAATCAACGATTGAAGTGAGCAGTGCCTCACGCAAGTTGCTAGAACAAATTCAGTTGATGCTGCTCAACTTGGGTTTAGTCAGTCTATTACGAGAAAAAATCGTGAACGACACAACCTACTATCGGTTATTTCTCTCAGGTCCAGAATATGTCCGCTATAGCGAAATGATCGGCTTTGCGACGGATGCGCGGCTTGAAAATTACAATAGTCGTCCGCTTCGCACCCAAATTCAAACGAATGTCGACAGCATTCCCTATCAAAATCGGCTGCTGCGCTCCTTGTACGATGGTACCGATACTGACCGTGAAGGCAACAAACTATTTTACGATTATATGGGTGATACCCCTAAAGCCCGCTTGACTTATGATCGCTTGCAACAAATCATCGCCTATATGGACAAGTCAGAACGCAGCATGGGACATTCACAATGGCTGCTTTTGGAAGTTCTCAAAGATTTGCGCGACAAAAATTTCTTCTTTGATCCTGTAGAGTCCATCGAAGATGATGAGATGCCGACGTTTGATGTCGTAATGCCAGAAACACATTCCTTCTGGTCAAACGGGATGATAAGCCATAATACGACTATGTGCCTTTCGATCATCGCCCAATCGCAGAAACGCGGCGGGATTTGCGCGTTTGTGGATATGGAACATGCGCTTGATCCTAATTATGCGGAACGCATCGGCGTAAACTTAGATACGTTGTATGTGTCGCAGCCGGATACAGGCGAACAAGCCCTAGAAATCACCGAATCGCTGGTGCGTTCTGGTGCGTTGGATGTGGTCGTGATCGACAGCGTGGCGGCGCTCGTCCCCCGCGCCGAAATCGAAGGCGAAATGGGCGACAGCCACGTCGGCTTGCAAGCACGTTTGATGAGCCAAGCACTCCGTAAGCTATCAGGGACGATCAAACAGACGAACACGACTGTCTTGTTTACGAATCAGTTGCGCGAAAAAATCGGGGTCATGTTCGGCTGTTTTCATGGCGATGCACCCGTTTTGTTGGCGGATGGCACAACCGAGAAAATCAGCACATTGGTCGAAGCTAAACGCGACGTGGAAGTAATGTCTTACAACGAGCAAACCAACACGTTTGAACCGCGTCGTATCGTCAATTGGTTCGATAACGGCCTCACCGACGAATTTTTAGAATTTACTGTCGCAGGCGGTCATACCTTCACTTGTACGGCTAACCATCGCCTCTTGACGGAAGATGGCTATGTGTCAGCAGGTGAGCTTACCATCAACGATAAACTGCTCACCGCGCTGCCTGTTTTACAATCCGCGCTTATGCACGAATTGGCAGGAAGCACTTATGCCATGCCCGAACCTACGCCACTTTATAGTCCGACTGCCATGCCGATTCTTGATATTATGCCCGTCACCGATTTAGCCGATATGCGCCGCTTCGATATTGAGGTGGAAGGGAATCATTGCTACGTCGTGGATGGTGTTGTCGTGCATAACTCACCGGAAACGACCTCTGGCGGACGGGCGCTCAAATTTTATGCCAGTGTCCGCCTCGACATCCGCCGTATTCAGGCCATTAAACAAGGTGGCGATAACATCGGCAATCGTACCCGCGTCCGTGTGACAAAGAACAAAGTCTCCGCGCCGTTTAAAGAAGCCGAATTCGACATTATGTTCTTTGAACGCGGCGGCGTAAGTAAGCCGGGCGAAATCGTCGATCTCGGCACGGACTTAGGCATTATCGACAAGCGCGGTGCGTTCTTCCGTTATAACGAAGGTTTGCTCGGTCAAGGCCGCGAAAATTCCAAAGTATATTTGCAGGAAAATCCGGCTGTCGCAGATGAGATCGAAGATTTGATTCGCGCTCACTTCGGTTTACCCACCATGCTTTCCCTCGCAGGCGGCGTTCCTGCCGCAGCACGTCCCGCCATCGCCCCGACTCGCGCCAGTCCGCCCAAGCGTGGCAAGGTCAGCGAGGAGGATGAAGGCGGCGCAGGTGCCGGCAATGAAGATGCCCCACCCGGTGAGTTTTAAGCGACGATCCAAGTTACATCGTAGGGGCGACTCGGCGAGTCGCCCCTACAGATTTAACCTCGCTATGGCGCTGGAAACGCTGCCGATACCGCAAAGCCGTTATTCGCTGACCCGTCCGTCGTCAGCCAGCCAGCCGGCCCCGCGCTTTGTACCGCGAAATAATACGTTCCAGGAGGGAGCGACAGCGGAATGCTCTTGCTGCATGTTCCAACATTTTGGCAGCCCAACACGGTAGACGAATACCACACATAATGATTGGTCTGGGCACCATTGGCAGTCCCGATCCAGACGTAATACCACGTCGCGCCGGGGACACCCGTAAAGCTGATATTGACACTACCGCCGCCGAAGTTTGCTGTCGGATTTGTGACCAGAATCGGCACACCGAAGTCCAGCACAAAATCACCCGGCTCACCTGGATTGGTGGGTGTGGTTGGGCCGCCGTAACCATTGTTAAATGATCCGCCTGCGCTGGCAGCCTGGTTTCCTACCGCGTTGACATAAACCGAATAACTGCCGTTGGCGAAAATCATCGTATCCGTGAGCAGCGTACAGCGACCACCCGTGCAGCTTAATCCGGCGTTGCCCTTCAGGTGATAAGCGTTATAGACCCATTGCCCTGTAGTGTGATTAAAAATGACCACAGTAAAGCCGAGTGCCTGCGCGTCATCGTCCCATCCAATCGACGGACGACCTTGATTGATGTTGACCGCGATGTTCTGTGGCACGCCGGGCTTGGGCAGGTTAACCATAAAATCCGCCCCCGACCAGCCGTTGTTATATTGTGCGCCGCCTTCGCTGATGCCGCCGGGGGCGCGAGTTTGAATATAGACCGAATACTGTGTCACATCGTTCAGGTCAAGCCCGGATTGCAGCGAACACGAATTACCAGTCACGCCGCCGCAGAGCTGCGCCCGACTGAACCAATAATCGACGGTTGGCGCACCGACTCTAAATTGGGCAGTTGGGACGAGATACAGCCGGAACCAAGTCGCATAAACGCCATTTCCGGTCAGAGACCAATTCAAGGTAGGACGACGGGTGTTTATGCCTGTCACGCCCAGATTAGCGACAGGCGGCGGTGCGGGTGCATCCAGCGTAAAGGCGTAAGGCGCACTCCACGTCCCGCCGCGCGCGCGAATATAGACCACATGTGCGCCATCATACAGCCGCGCCGATTCGTTATAACTGGGCTGCGAGACAGGCTCAATCGTGCAGGTCGCCGCGCAATAAGTGGCAGCGGGCAAATTCGCGCCATAATAAACGGGCGTGACGAGATTATCAGAACGGAACACTGCTAATTCGTACCCCGGTGCGCCGTTGGGTGTCCACGTATAGTTTGGGTTGCCATAAGGGTTGGTGATCGTCCCAGTTGGTGCGGTCAAAACGGGCGCAGGGGCTTTAGAAATGCAGTTCACGGCTTCTGCCCATAAAGCGCTGGTCAACGTCGGATTGAGTTCGACGACATACGCAAACGGTGAACCGCCAGAACACGTCATCGCGGTTCGATCCGTGTTGCGTGGAGAAAACCACGAATTCGCGTTCACCACTAACCGATTATTGGTCAGATTTAAGCCGGTGACTTCAAACGAATTGGTGCGTCCATTGCTGTTGAGCGAGGTAAGATAGGTCGCGCCTAGTGATAAACCCGTCGCGGGATCAAGTAAAGCGATAACGGCGACCTTCGATCCGCCGCCGCTGCCGTAGCTGTTCAACCAGCCGCCGTTTGCATTAAAAGTCGTGCTGGCTGTGCCGCCATCTATGCTAAAAACAGCATAAAGGGCATTTGCGCCATCCCAAAAAAGTCCATAGCCGCGGCTGTCCGGCGTACCAGTTTCATAGGTATCTCGGCACCAGACCAACACGCCGCTGTCAAATCGGGCAGCAATTGAATTTTGATTATTGCCGCTGACCTGCCGATAGCCAATATAAATCGTCGTGCTGCCGCTGACGATGCGCTGCGCTCCGGCGGGAATAGCAGCCTGCGTGAGTCCGCTGCATCCGCTGGAAAAACCTGCCGCGCTCCCGATGCTGCTTGCGGCATGAACGGGCAGAGCCGCACTTCCAATGATTAAGACCAAAATAAACAAAAAAAGTACGTTGAATTTACGCATAAGCAAGAACCCCCTATCCTCAACCTATAATGACGATGCAATCTTAATTATACGTCCATTTTCTTAATTTTTTGTCAATTTTTCAAAACAAACCATATTTCAAACCTAGTCTTGTACTGCATCGAAAGTACGAAAGAAAACCTCTTTTGTTTTCTTGATGCCTTCGTGGTTCAATAGGGCTTTTAATCATTTCGTACCCAAAAGGACTTCATCATGATTCGACTGCGTGATTTAGGCGTTAAGCCGGGATTTTTGCCGACTGGCCCGTTGAATGCGATCACCGATGTCCCCGGCGTAAAAGTCGGTCATACGACGCTTGTCGTTGGCGAGGGCGCTTTGCGGCAAGGTGAAGGCCCGATCCGCACAGGCTGCACTGCCATCTTACCGCATGGCGGCAATCTGTTTCGGGAAAAAGTTGCCGCCGCCGTTTGCACCATCAACGGATTCGGCAAGGCGACGGGCTTCGAGCAGATTCGTGAGCGTGGCCTGATCGAAACGCCGATTGTCCTCACGAATACCCTCAATGTCGGGCGCGTGTCGGATGGTCTGGTCGCTTATATGCTGAGTCAGAATCCCGAAATTGGCTTGACGACAGGCACTGTGAATCCCATCGTCGGCGAATGTAATGACGCGCTGCTGAACGATTTGCGTGGGCGGCATGTGCATCAGGAGCATGTGTGGGCGGCGATTGAAAACGCGGCGGAAGGTGTCGTTATAGAAGGCAATGTCGGCGCGGGAACAGGGACGGCTTGCTATCAATTCAAAGGCGGAATCGGCACAGCCTCGCGGCGCGTGGGCGAATTTACGGTGGGGGCATTGGTGCAGTCCAATTTTGGGGCGCGGCGGGAATTGATGATACTCGGCGCACCGATTGGCAGGCATTTTTTGCAAGAGTATCTGCCGGAAACCGGCCCCGGCAGCATTATGATGGTCATCGCTACCGATGCCCCGTTTACCGCGCTGCAACTGCGGCGGCTGGCGGCACGGGCGGCCTTCGGCTTGGCGCGGACGGGTACAGTTTGTCATGATGGCAGCGGCGATTTCGTCATCGCGTTTTCGACGGCGAACCCTTGGCCTCATTGGCCTGCCAATATCACCTCGCTCACGATGCGGCTGCACGAAGAAGGCGCGGTCACATCTGATTTTCCGGCTGCACCCGCCCCATTTACCGAAAAAATCATCGACCAGTTTTTTACTGCCTCAGTGGAGTCAATTGAGGAAGCCGTCCTCAATTCGCTCATCGCCGCCGAGACAATGACCGGACGCGATGGCAATATGCTCCACGCGATTCCGCATGATCGACTGATGGAACTGCTGGCGTATTATCATCTGATTTAAGGATGGGCGGGAGCATCATGTTTGAACCACAAAGGACACGAAGGATACAAAGGGAATGAGACTTTATCCTGCTCTTGTTTGTGATCTTTGCGCCTTTGCGGTTCATCACTAGTGGGTCAAGTGGCATGAGCAGCGCCATTATTATTTGGGGAAAATTGATGTTTTTCAACTCAAAGCGTCATTTCCAAGAATGGCTATAGGCACAGCAAGTGACCCACTATTAGTCCACCACATAGGTAATCAAGGATAGAGATGAGCTTAATTGGGTATGTGCTTGGCTCAGATCAAAACACCTGTGAATTCGAGTGTGCTATTGGTTACACTGTTGGGACCAACAAATCGTCAACATTTATAAATTGTTCAAAAAGATATTAAGCTTGTCTCTTTCACAGCATGTCCACACTAAGACGCAATCACGATGATGGCTCTTTGCGTAATCGGAACAGCATCGCGCTCGGCGCAAAACATGATTAGCGAGCAAGTACTCCCACTCGATATTGAGGCCTTCAAAGATCAACATATCGTAGATGTCGTGCTAGAGGTGATGAAAGCAGAAAGGACTCCCCCTATGAGAGTCCTTTCTCCATTTAAAGGCTGAATAAGGTAAGAGCGCAGTGATGCGCCCTTACCTAAGATCAGACTACCTAGAAGCTGGCGTTATCGTAGGGATTGGTGTGCGCTGCGAATTCATCAGCATTGTTAACACCGTCACCGTCGGCATCAATATCGGGGTCAAACCCGTCAACGATCCCATCAGCATCGCTGTCGTCTAAACCGTCCCCGATCAGATCACTGTCAGTGTCATTGAAGATGAGTGCCTGAGCATCGTCGGCATCAATGAGGCCGTCATTGTCATCGTCAGCGTCGGCATTATTGCCTGTGCCGTCGAGATCAGTGTCGGCGTTTTCGCTGGCATCCAACGGGAAGGCATCATCGACATCGGCTGCACCGTCGTTATCGTCATCTGCATCCATGCTGTCAGGTGTGCCGTCCAGATCGGTGTCCAATTCAGGCACAACCGGTTCGACAGGCTCGGCAGTAGGCGCGGGTGCATCGGGTGTCACTTCTGGCGTGATGATTACCTCAACTTCCTGTTGGCAGAAGGGCAAATTGAACGGTGCGCGGCTGGTCTGTAGCCCTGCGAACAAGCGTGTGCCGTAGCGCTGACCCATTAATGAGGGCAGCAGCGGCCCATAGAACAGATCGATCTGCGACGCGCAATCACGCGGGATGCTGACGGTGAAGGTCGTTGTTCCGCCGTTAGCAGCGATTGTGGTATAGGGATTGTTCGGGTCGCCAGCCGTCATCGGGTCAGAGTCGTACAATTCCTGATTGTCGATGATATTGTCGAACATCCGGTACGAAGCCAGCCCTAAAAGAGTCGGGCAGCTCAACTCGCCATTATTGGTGATCGTGCCATGCGCGAGGCCACTGGCGAGGTCAACCGAAATCACGCCAGACATAAATTGTTCGGTATAGGCCGCATAATCGTAATCGTCGCAGGTCTCAACCGTTGGCGTATTGGTGAACGTGCAGGTGACTTCTTCGCCTACGCCCAGATTAATCGTCGCGGCTGCGCCATTGATGTTAACCGAGTCGCCGTCGCAGACGATGCTTTGCAACGACCAGCCTGCCGGAATATTCACTTCCGCGATGGTGTAGCTGCCAGTGGCAATATTCTGGAAAATTTGAGGAGCATCGCCGTCGGTGAGGTCAAACGGGAATACTGGATCCGCACTAGGGTCGTCATAAGTGAAGCTGAAGGCCAAAGCGTCCGCGCCTGCCGCCACTTTGTCGATGATGATCGCGCCTAGTTTTTCGTTGGTGAAAGTACAGGTGACATTTTCACCCGCTTCTAGGTCAATGCTTACGCCGCTAAAGATCGCGCTTGAATCCGCGCCCACGCATACGGCACTCAGCAGTCGCCAGCCAATCGGCACAACTTCTTCGATGGTATAAGTGCCTGCTGAGACATTGGGGACAAAGCTGGCCTCGCCATCTTGCAATAAGATGTTCGGCCCCTGATAGCTGGTATCAAATTCAAATTCGGTCAATGAGCCGTCGGGAACAGTTTGCTTGATGAGCGTAATCGTGCCTGTCGTCGGCTGCTGGACGTTGGTGAAGGTGCAGGTAATCGTCTGGCTCACGCCAATCGTGATCGTCACACTCGTGCCGTTGACTTCGATATTGGCATTATCGCAAACGATACTTTGCAATGACCAACCAGCGGGGATATTCACTTCCGAAATGGTGTAAACGCCTGCCGCGATGTTGTCGAACAGGCCATCACCGCCGCCGTCCGTCAGATCAAAATTGAACAACGGATCCGCGCTCGGATCGTCATAAGTGAAGCTGAAGGCTGTGGCACCGCCGCCCGTCGCCACTTTGTCGATGATGATGTTGCTCAATACTTCGTTATTGAACGTGCAGACCACATCCTCGTCCGCTGCGAGATTAATGCTCACACCGTTAGCAATAGGGGTCACATCGGCATCCCCACAGTCGATACTGGCGATACGCCAGCCAATCGGAATGGATTCTGTGATGGTATAAATGCCAGCCGGGGCAACAGGGAAGAGGCTGCCGTCGCCATCTGCTAGGAAGATATTCGGTACCTGCCAACTGACATCAAATTCAAATTCCGTCAGCGACCCATCCGGGTTGGTCTGCTTGACGATTGCGATTGAGCCTGGCCCGGCCACTGTCAAGTCCGATTCAAACGCGCCGATGTCGCAACCGCCACCTTGTGGACGCGATTCGCTACGTTGGTCATCATTATTGACTGGCGCTGCCGCGCAAATTGCTGCATCCGCCGCGCTTAAAGCGGGGCTGCCAGCTTGCAGCGCATGGGTTTGGGTGGGGCCGCCGTTGCTTGCCAGCGCCGCCAGCAGCGGGTCGCCGTCTAAATCAGGGCTGCATGTGCCATCTTGAATGAGGTTTACGCCTGTTGCCGTAATCGTCGCACCACCCGGATCACAATCTGGGCCGCCGATGCTGTTGGCGATAAGGCTGTTGGCGATATTGAGGTTGCTGAATACGAGACCCGCATCCACACCGCCCGCGCCACCAAAATCACTTGTGATCGAATTGCCAGTGATCGTCGCGTGGATTAACGTCACACTGCCTGTATTGCGGATAGCGCCACCGCTGCCTACGCCGGAATTGCCAGAGATGGTGCTGTTGGTGACATGAATGCCGGAATCGATGCCATTGATAGCGCCGCCGTTGCCACTGCTACTTCCGACACCCGCCTCATTGTTAGCAATGGTGCTTTTCTCGATATTCAATTGGCTGCCAAAAGCGCCATGAATACCGCCGCCGCCACCTGCTGATTGATTGTTGGCAATCGTGCTGTCGAGGACGTTCACGGTGCTGCTTTCTCCGTCATAAATGCCGCCGCCGCGCCCGCCTAAACCTAATGCTTCATTGTGGTGAATGTTGCAGTTGGTGATAGTCATCTCACCGAAAACGGGCGGATCCGGGAAATCAAATTCACCGATGAGGACGGCAACGCCACCACCACCGGAAAAATTGCCCGATGTGTTTTCCAAAATTTCGCAATTATTGAGTGTGACGGTGGAGCCGATGTTTAGCACACCGCCGCCGTATTCGTCAGCGTTGCCGTTGGTCACGGTTAAATCTGTGATCTCGACCACGTTTTCTTGTTGGATGATAAAGACGGAATCAACCGCGCCGCCGTCAACAATCGTGTCGGTAGCAGGGTTCGTCCCCGACCCCGCGCCCGTGATCGTCACATCTTTGTTGATGACGACATTTTCTTCGTAAACGCCGACATCAACGATGACATCACCGCCATTGTTAACTGTATCTACCGCGTTTTGGATGGTGCGCTTGGCATTAGCGAAATCAATCCCTGAATTGGCATCGTTGCCCGTCGTGGAAGCGTAACAGGTCGCTGTACATTCGCCTACGCCTACGAGGTCGGACTCAAACGCGCCAATATCGCAGCCGTCGCCTTGCGGACGTGCTTCACCGCGTTGGTCATCACCACTGACGGGAGCCGCCGCGCAAACGATTTCATCGGCAGCACCCAAAGCCGGACTGCCCGCTTGTAGGGCATGGGTTTGGGTGGGGCCGCCGTTGCTCGCCAGCACAGCTAACAGCGGGTCAACATTATTAAGATCATCACCATCAACGAGAAGCGCCGCGCACGAAGTGTCATCGGAGATATTATGTCCGTTGCTCACCCACGTGGCGATGCCGCCGCCTGTTTCGGTTTCTAAGCAATTTTCGCTGCTCGAACCGCCAATGATGCTGTTGGTAATCGTCAAAACCGCCGGATTGGTCGGGAAACCATCACCAAGGCCGCCAAATATGCTCTCGTTATTAACACCCGCTGCTGAAACTGCGGTGTTATCAAAAATAGTGCTGTTGATAAGGAGCGTGTTTGAGATGCAGTTGGAACAATCCGAATCGCCATCATTGGTATTGTTCAACCCGCCACCTCTATCGCTGGCGGTGTTGCCAGTGATCGTTGTGTTGGCAATCGTAACAGGGTCGGTATTGCTGTTATAAATGCCGCCGCCATCTACCGCGTTGTTATCGGTGATGGTTGTTTTATAAATGAGGGCAGAACTAGCGCGTGTGAGGAAAATGCCGCCGCCAAATCCGCTGCTGCCCATGCCACCTGTGGCTGTATTGCCGGAAAAGGTGGTGTTCCAAATCACCAAATCGCCGCCGACTTCCTGCCGCAGGCCACCGCCATTGGAGGCTGAGTTATCAGAAATCGTAGAGCCTTCGATAACGAGATCATTGCCGAGGTTGCTGTAGATGCCGCTGCCTGTGTTGGACGTAATAATGACATCATCAAGCCCTAAAGCAGCGAAAGAGCTGTAAACACCACTGCCAGGCTCGAACCCTGATTGCGCTCCATTGCGGATGGTCATCTCTTTGATGGCGACAATACCGCCTTCAATCTTGAAGACGTTACCCGCATCATTTCCATCAACGATAGTATGCAGCGCGGCATTGGCGCCTGCGCCTGCGCCATCGATGATGACATCTTTGCCACTTGGGATTTCTACATTTTCTGTGTAAATGCCCACCGCCACATGCACCGTGCCGCCGTCGTCCACTTGGTCAACCGCGGTTTGGATATTACGCAAGGCACCCAGCGCATTGGTTCCGCTGTTGGCATCATTCCCAATAGTAGAGACGAAACAATCGGTGGTGCAGGTAGGAATTGCCAGCACATCCCCGTCTGGTATAAAAGCTAAAATAAAAAGGACTGCGAAGAGGGCTGTGATGAGAGTTCGTAGGCGATTTTGCAAGAAACGTTGCATAAAGAGTTGTCCCTTAGATAACTTATCAAGAATGGTGGCAATATAACGTCTTGGAGTGGGTTTTCCTTTCTATCAATAGGCGGAGTTTTGCGAAAAGGACTTCAATAAAACGAAGTGTTACTAAACGTTATAATAGGGTTTGTGACGAATAAGCTGCAAGCGAAAATTTACCAAATTTACTTTATTCGGAGAAAATTTACGTTTTCCATAATAATAGCGCTATAACATAGAAGTAACTGTTTTTGGCTTTCGCTTTTACTGTATATTTTGCCTGCAACAAGGGGGTATAAACCCTAATTCTTTAAGAACAGGCTAAGGTATAACCAAATCTTTGCCTTAAATTTGAATTCCTGAGACAAATATGTACAATACCAGTCGCTATGGACGGATAAACGCGGCTGGAATTTTTTTATGACAACGCGCACAAATTGGCCTGCCTTACGCCCATCGAACCCCCTCTTTAATTCTCGGCGCGGACGCATTCTTCTCGAAAATCTCACAGCTTATGCCTTTTTGTTTCCGGCGATGCTGCTGATCTTCGTCTTTGGGATTTTCCCGGTGGCGTTTGCGTTCTTCGTGAGTCTGCATCGATGGCGGCGCTTCCCGGAAGAATATCGCGGGTTAGATCAATATGTAGAAGCGCTCGGCAGCTTCGCCTATATCTTGTTCTTCTGGTTGGCAATTGGGCTGATAATTTACGCGGCTTACTCATTATTAAGGCTGCGGCGGGCTGCCCGCGATGATGGGCGAGCGCTCATGATGATTATCCCCGCTGCCTTTATCACAGCGGCTATGTTTACCTTTACCCGCTGGTTTTTTCTACTCCTGCCTGAAGTGTTGAACGTCCCCGTCCGGTTGCGCGGTCAGGAGATCACACGGACGGCCTTCATCAATGAATTTTTTAACAGTTTCAACTTTCCCCATGTCTTAACGGCTGCGAATCAATTTTGGCTGGCGATTATCGCGGCGGTAGTCGTGTGGTTCATCGTCCAAACGTTAATTAAAATGCCGGACTCGGGCCACGCGGTTGGGCTGGCGTTTATAGTGTTCAGCAGTTTGGGCGCGGGGATTTTGCTGCTGCGGCTGACACTCAATGAGATTAATCTGGCGATTACCGAAGCCCGTACCGCAGACGAATCACTGCCGATTTGGACGCACATTATCCTGATTAGTGCGGGTGCGGCGCTGCTTTTTGCGGCTTATGCTTTGTGGAGGCAGGCCGCCAAAGCAGACGATAACCGCCGATTTTTTATCTTCAGCGGCTTAGTTGTCCTTTTGATGATCGGGGGCTATGCGTTGATAACGCAGCTTCCCGTTGCGCTGGCTGCGGCGGATGAAGATGTGATGCGCGGGTTTAGCATCGCAATCATGTATTCGCTGGGTACGGTGCCGTTCCAACTGATGATTGGCTTAGGGCTGGCGGTGCTGTTGTTTCAGAATATCAAAGGCAAATCGCTGTTTCGGGTGGTTTATTTCCTGCCTTATATCACGCCGTTTGTGGCGACTTCGCTCATCTTCACCCTGCTTTTTTCGCATCGCAGCGGTTCGCCCATCAATCAATTGATGGGGACATTCGGGATTGAGCCGCAAACGTGGCTGCTGGAACCGCGAGGGATTTTCCGTCTGATCCTTGGCGAGAGTCTGCCGCGCTTTTTAGAAGGGCCGGGGCTGGCGCTCATCGTCATCATGATCTACAGCATTTGGACGTATGCCGGATATAACACCGTCATTTTCCTCGCCGGACTCGGCAACATCCCAAGAGAGATGTATGAAGCCGCCAAGATTGATGGCGCAGGCGGTTGGGCGAGCTTCCGCTTTATTACGCTGCCGCTGCTTTCGCCGACTACATTTTTTCTGGTACTGGTTTCGACTATCGGCACCTTCCAAGCCTTTACGCAAATCTGGCTGATGCGTAAACCCGGCGCATTGGACGCGGTGGATACGATCAACATCACCATTTTCGAGACGATTCGGGATTCTAACCCCGATTACGCCTATGGGTCAGCGATGGCGTTTGTGCTTTTCGCCGTTATCCTGATCCTCACACTTGTTCAAAATCGCATCGCACAGCGCAGGGTGTTCTATGGCTGAGATTTCAATTCAACAAACACAAGCACAATCGACCCAATTTGTAACTGTTCAACCGCCGCGCAAGCCGATTCCTTGGGGTCAGGTGATGACGTATGTGCTGCTCAGTTTTGGCGTACTGCTGGCGCTTCTGCCGTTTATCTGGATGGTCAGTTGGTCGTTGATGTCCACCGTCGAGGTGTATACGGGCAAACTTATTCCGGCGCGGCTGATGTTTGGTAACTACAGCATAGCTTGGGAGCAGGCAAATTTCGCCCAATACATGTGGAACAGTGCGCGAATCGTCATTATTAGCATTACCGGGCTGCTGCTGTTTTGTGTTCCGGCGGCCTATGCCTTCGCACGGATGAAGTTTTTTGGCAAAAATGTGCTGTTCGGCCTGATGCTGGCAACTTTGATGATCCCCGACATCGTGACGCTCATCCCTAACTTCCTCACGGTAGTATGGATTAGCCGCTTGAGCGAAGCGCTCGGCTTGGGTGCATGGATTGATAGCTGGCAGTCGCTCACAATTCCGTTTATGGCTTCGGCCTTTGCCATTTTCCTGCTGCGCCAGTTTTTCGCGCAGATTCCCGATGACCTGTGGGATGCCGCCCGGATTGACGGCGCAGGGCATTTGCGGTTTATGATTTCGGTCATTGTGCCGCTTTCACGCGCCGCCTTAGCCACCATCGTCATTTTTGCCTTTATCGGCTCGTGGAATTCGCTGCAATGGCCTTTGCTGGTCGTCCGCAGTGATAACTGGCTGCCTGTCGCCGCCGGATTAACGACCTTCGCTAACGCGGAAGCTGGCGATGAATTTAACCTGCAAATGGCGGCTTCCGTCATCATGATTTTGCCGATTCTGGTGGTGTATTTCTTCACGCAGAAGCAGTTTACGGAAGGAATCGCCAGCACAGGGTCTAAAGGATAAGAAGAGAGAAGTGATGAGTACTGAGCAATGAGTGCTGAGTGCCGAGTTAAAAGTGATAAAAGTGACAAGTCACAAGTAAGGGGTATGCACTTTAAGAAAAGAATGCGGACATGCTTTGTAGGGACATCATAATGCTATTTAACAATTAAATATGGAGTTTAAATACTAAACTGCATTATCGTGTCCCTACAAGGGTGGCATGTAATGGGACAAATCCTTATCCCGAAGTTCGTCTTGGTATTTACTCAGCACTACCCTGCACTCAATATTAAAAAAAGTTGTACCCTCCACCGTTTACGGTGTTTTAATCTGCCTGCTGGCGGGGGAAGCAAGCCAGGGCAGAACAGAATCGCAAATAGCTCAAGGAGAGCAATTCATGGTTAAGAAAGTTTTACTCGTTGTCGTTTTAGTGGCCTTAGCGCTGGGGTTTGGCGTGGTTTCCGCGCAGGATGACCTGAGCGGCATCGACCCCACCGGACAAACCATCACCTATTGGCACGAATGGGGCGGCGCACAATTAGAAGCCATCAACGTTTTGATCGCTGATTTCAACGCTACCAACGAATATGGCATCACCGTCGAAACACTGGAACTGGGCGACAGCGCCGCCATGCGTGACGCGATGAGCGCCGGTATCACTAGCGGCGACCTGCCCAACCTAGTCGGCGGCTTCGCGACGGATGCTCAGGGTTACTATCTGGACGGCGTGGCGCTGGCGATTGACCCCTATCTGGACGACCCGACTTGGGGCTTCACCGAAGAAGAACGCGCTAATCTGAATTTTGATGTACTGGATGTCAACCGTATCCCCGGCGACACCTTCAATGACCAAATGCTGGCATGGTCGATTGGTTACTCCGGCGTGATTATGTCCGTCAACCTTGGCATGTTGAGTGAATTGGGCTTTGAAGCCGCTCCCGCCACACTCGATGAATTCCGCGCTGTGGCTTGCGCCGCCGCTGAATCCACCGGTCCTGCTGGTGAAGACGTTCAGGGCTTCCCCCTCCGCACCAACCCCCAAGATATGGAAGCCTTCATCCTCAGCCAGGGTGGGCGCATTTGGGATCCCGAAACGCAGCAGTTCGATTTCACCAATGAAGCCACCATCAATGTCTTGACCTTCTTCCAACAGTTGGTCGCCGATGGCTGCGCTTATCTGCCGGAAACCAACTTCGCCAATACCGCCGATTTCGCCGCCAGCCTGAACCCAATGGCCGTCGGCAGCACCGTCGGTGTGCCTTTCATTCAACGTGACGCGCAAGCTGCTACCGATGCAGGCGGCACCGGCGTAACCGAATGGGAAAACACCACCCCCCCCTGGGCAGAAGGCAGCCGTACTCTCGTGCTGAACTTCCGCAGCGTCATCATGATCAGCGGCACCCCGGAACAAAATCTGGCGACTTGGCTGTTCCTGAAGTATCTGGCGAGCGAAGCTGCCCAGATCACCTGGACAGAAGGCACCCTGTATCAACCGTATAACAATGTCGCGCTGGAAAACCTGAGCCAGGAATTCCTGGATGCCAATCCGCAGTTTGAAGATGTGCGCCAACTGCTGTTGGACGACTCCATCGCCAAGTTTGGTGATCCCCAACTGTTGGGGATCTTCCAAGCGACGGGTGAACTCGGCAACCTGATTGCCGCGCTGGCAACCGATCCGTCTTTGGATATCGCAACCGCCGCCGCTGAAGCCCAAGACCGCGCCAATGAAGTGCTGGCAGAAGCACAAGACGCGCTGAACTAAGCGTCATCGAATAATTTGCGTAGGGGCGACTCGCTGAGTCGCCCCTACAATTTACATCCCCAATTTAGGTTTTTACTCCGCCTTCACCCGCACCAATTCCGCCAGATTATGCCCGATGATGCGATATTCATCCTTCAGTTTAAGCTGAAGCGGCCCATTAAACGGCGCGGCATGGATCATCGTCAGCGGCGCACCCGGCATCAGACCTAATGCCGCCAGATATTGCAGCCGATCTGACTCGCGTGTTCGCACCCGCGTGACGGTCAGAGGCATATTTTGCGGCGCGTCGGAAAGTAAAATATCGTTCGGTTCAGCAAATGTGCCATCCGCCACCGGAATCGGTTCGCCATGCGGGCAGGTTGATGGATTGCCTGCCATCTCTGCCATGCGCTGCGTGAGTACCTCGCTGAGGGTGGTGCTGATTCGGCTGGCTTCTTCATGGATTTCGTGCCACGCGAACCCCATCACATTCACCAAAAATGCTTCCGCAATGCGATGCCGCCGCAGCGCGGTAAGGGCTTCTCGTCGCCCGTTTTCGGTCAGGTTGATGCCCTGATACGGCTCATGAATCAGCAAATCCAACTCCTTGAGCTTTGTCACCATGCGGTTTACGGCAGGGGCGCTCACTTCCAGCACATCAGCCAGCTCCGACGTGCTGACGTAACCCGCGTCGCTGGGGCGATCACTCAGGCGGTAAATTTCCGCTAGGTAATCGCGCATAGTGGGGCTGATTTCGGCTGTCGTCATTGCATTCCTTTCAAGTATGATAGCCTACCCCATAATGGCTACTATTTGTAAGTTGTCTCAAACTCATGACCCAATGCCAACCGATCAACCGCTGGATTCGTTTACCGCGTTTTATCGGATAGTGCTATGATAACATTTGACGCTGAACAAATCTTATCACACGGTTAACTTCTGCGAGGCCACCCATGCCTGATGTCTTTCTCTCCTATTCGCGTAAGGATAAAGCATTTGTCGCACCGCCGTCAAAACCAATAAGCGCCTCGTTCTGGTAGAGCCGTACATAAAAGTAGACCGACGTAAGTAAATGGAAAAGATTTAACCACAGAGCGCACGGAGAACACAGAGATTTAGCTTCAAGTTCTTGGTGGTTCAAAAATTCCAATTATTTATCGAGAACTACTACAAGGAGGGGGAGAAGTCACGCGTTTTCTCCCCCTCCTTGAGTTCGGGGAGGGGACGGGGGTGGGGTAAAAGACGTGAATGTCCGTGTTTAATAGTTAAACTACATTAGGATGTCCGCTTAAATTTTTCCAGTGGACGCGATAGATCGCGTCCCTACAGGTTCCGTATTCAAAAGTTAAACGGCATAATCACTGGCTCAGAACCAAATCGTTCTTCAAATCCGTGACTTGTAAGCTGATTACTTATGCGCCGCTTCCTCAAGTATTTGCTGAATGCCACGCGGATTCGCGCCGCTGAAACGCTGCACTGGCTTGCCATCTTCAAACAGAATAAATGTCGGGATGGACTGTACGTTAAACTGCGACGCGGTGGCTTTACTTTCATCCACGTTGAGCTTAACGACCTTCACTTTACCCGCATATTGGCCTGCCATTTGATCGACAAACGGCGCGATGTTCTGGCATGGGCCGCACCACGCCGCCCAGAAATCGACCAACACAGGTTTGGTGCTTTTGAGGACTTCCTGCTTAAACGTCGAGTCAGTGACGTATGCGGCCTTCTTTACGGCTTTATTGGCCTCTGATTGAGGCGCGGGTTTGGCTTCCGGCAGCGGTGTATCATTAAGCAGATGGTCAATATGAGCGCGTAAATCCGCCGGACGGATACTTTCGGCCTTCGACTTAATCTTGCGTCCCAGCAGGCCGGGAACCAACGTCACGACGGCAGGCATACACGGATTGCCATACTGCGCCAACGTTTGTGGATTTTTGCTGGCATCCACGCGAACAATGAGGACTTCTCCAGCGCGTTTTTTGGCTTCTCGTTGGAGCGCATCTTGCAGCGGTTCGTTTTTCTCGCGCCCATCATACAGCAGCAGGACGGCTGGTTGTTTTTGTGCCAAAACTTTCTTTAGGTTTTGATCGTCTGTCGTAATCGGTGTATCAAAAATCGGCATTATTCACTTCCTTTTCGTATGCGACTCGATAACTAGACGCGCTGTGTAAGGTATATTTTACATTCCGGCGATTTTACGCGGAAAATCTACCGCTTCCCTATCTGTTCCCCAGCGCATATTGAAGTTGCGATTATTCCGTTTACAATCCGTGTACGGGGGAACTCAAAAAAATCCAATGCTGACTCAATATTGGAGATCATTATGCGTCGTCTTATCTTTGCAGCCCTATTCTTGCCGCCTATTGCTATATGCCTCCTTGCTCTATTTGGGAAATCATCAAGTACAGAGTTGGCGTATGAAGTTGGGAGCATCTATGCAGGTATCATCATAGGTACGAACTTCACGCTTTTTGTACAACCTTTCACCAAACACCGAGGTGATTCGCTAAAAGAATTCTTTAACCCCTTCATTCAAAGACGACGCTACTACTCAACTTATGGAAATCTGCAAGAAAATATATCAATTATTACAATTTTTCTTTTGTGTGCTATAACGATAATCGAGAACTATACATTCTTTGGGCAAAGCCTTGGAAGCAACCCTGTGACAGCAGTTAAAGGTATAGCAATCATAGGTGCGATATACGCATTTATTCTCGTTGGGCTTGGTATGTGGTTTGACTTTTGGATATGGCAGGGCAAGCTTCAATACTACGTCATTGCTTTTTTTGCTTTTTTCTTCCTGTCGAGTATCGTTGTTTCTGTGTCTGAAGAGTTCCTACAAACACCTTTTTTTGCTGTCGGGATGGTAAGTCGCGCAATCGCTACTATTGTCATAGAGAAATGGCACTATCAAGTTGAACGGAGTGTATATAAGTTTGCCTATATTAGCACATTTTTCTTGCTCATTATGTCCTTTAGTCTCAGGCTATTAAGCATGACAACGTAGCTATAAATTCACTTATTCTTCTCGTAAGTCATTTTCTTCTATAAAGTCATCCCTAATATCAACTTGTAGATGGTGAAATCTACCGCTGCCCTACGCTTGGCCTCTCATTCTCCGGTGATGTATTGAAGCGCCGCTTATTTCGTTTACAATTCGTCTATAAGTGAACAAAATCAAATTCAAACAAATTGCTGTTACCTTTCATCCATTGGAGATCGCTATGCACCGTCGTATCCTCGCAGCCCTCTTTTTGCTGCTTATCGCAATGCCTGTCTTTGCTGTATCCGCGCAGACCACTATCACGACTTCCGTTCCCGCTTCAGATGATGAAATTGCCGCTTATGTCGCGCCGATAGAACGGCTTTATGCCAATGACGGCCTCCTTTCGCGGCGAGATTTTCGTCAGGTGATTGGCGAAGCGCGGATTTATGATGCACCGGAAGGACGCTTGATCGAAACGCGCCCACAAGGGGAATATTTCGTCAGCGTGAATGTGGTACGCGATGGCTGGGCAGAAATCAATGATGGGCAGTGGGTGCGCTTGAATCAGTTACAAACTGCGCCGATCTCTCGGCTTGCTGGCGTGGTCTTAAACGGCACGATGGCTTATCCTGTCGGCTGGCTGCGGGAGATTACGTTCACCTCAACGATGCCGGGAGTTCTGCCGCAAGCGACACAAGAAAACGCGCTGGATCGGTATACGCTGGTCAATGTGTTCGCGGAGCAGGAAATCGCCGGAATCAATTGGGTGCAAATCGGGATTAATCAATGGGTTCAAGCGGCAGACGTTGCCATCGTCAACCCGATTACGCCTCCGGCAGGAGTCGATACGCAGCGTTGGGTGGGTGTTGATCTGGCGGCGCAGGTCATCACCGCTTATGAAGGCAGCGAACCGGTCTTTGCGGCTTTGGTGGCGACGGGCTTAGATGAAACCCCGACTTTAGCCGGACTTTATCACGTCTATGCGCGTTTTCATGCCCGTGATATGAGTCGGGGCGATGTCGGTGAACCGTTTTTCTACTGGATGGAAGATGTGCCGTACACGCTGTATTTTAATGGCAATCTGGCGCTGCATGGGGCGTATTGGCATGATGATTTCGGCGGGGTACGGAGTCATGGTTGCGTCAATATGTCTTTGACGGATGCGTACTGGATTTATGAGTTCCTCTCGGCGGAAATTGATTTTAACAATCCCGACGATGTGTGGCCTGTGGTGGTTGTATATTGAGTTGAGCCAAGTTCGCAATTTTTTGACCTCA